>Ga0209164_1000117_pt1 | contig 252452 bp, 197 predicted proteins | sample MTBNYHSulfiMetaG_FD_187458 | JGI IMG/M metagenome (GOLD analysis project Ga0209164, IMG submission 187458) | Enrichment culture microbial communities from rom New York Harbor, USA that are MTBE-degrading - MTBE-NYH (New York Harbor Sulfidogenic)... | ecosystem: Environmental > Aquatic > Marine...
TATTTATATCATTTAACATCTTAGTATTTATTAAATCATTCCATTCTAAATATTTTTTATAAACAACAATATTATATGCAAGTACAAGATCATAAAAGGATGGATAATAATAATTTGGAGTAAAAAAATTTTCAATGTTTTTATATATTTCATCTATCTTTGCATTATCTTTATAATAAAGTTTTTTATAAAATTTTAATATCTTTTTTAATCCAAATAGTATTTTGGTAATATAATCACTGTCAAATGTTATTTTTAAAAATGAATTTTCGACTTTTTTAAAATCTTTATTGCTGAAATTCTTTTTTTTCTCAAATTCTAAAGCTTTAGTACAAAAATCAGCAAAGTATACAATGGAGTTATATTCATCTATTGTAAGAAGGCCGAACTGCCATCCGTTTCTGATAATTTTATCAAGGTATTTTATTACTGTCAAAATATTATTAATAAAAAGATCATCCAATTTAATTTTAAAATCGGATTTCATTGATAGATTAAATAAATTAATTTTTAGAATATTTGTTTTTTTATTCCATTCAATAATTTTCTTTTTTTCTTTAAAAAAATACGATACAAAATTTTCTTTATTAATATCGTTTTTTATAAATCCGTTTTTATCATAATATTTTTCATAAATTGAATAATAAATTTCATCATATTTATCCATAATAAACAAATAACCCCATAATATTATTTCAGCATAATTATAGCTTTAGTAGTATGCTTATTCAATGACAATTGAGTATTTAAAAGATTATATAAATTTTTTATATATTTTTTATTTCTTTGGGAATTTTTGCAGGAGAAAGTTTTGTTTTGCAAAATTGTAATAAGGATATTTTATCGATAGTTTTATCGGATTTAATATAGCATATTAATTTTTCCTGCCATATTTTATCCTCTTCAATTTTTATTTTTACTTCATGCATTGACGGGTATGTTTTTATTATATTTTCAACTTCTTTTATATCAACGGTTGAGCCTCCTATTTTTGCTATTTTTTTATCTCTTTTAACAAAATGGCAAAAATTATTCTCATCCATATATGCCTCATCACCGGTATCAAACCAGCTTTCTTTTAATAATTTATTTGTCAGTAATTGCTGATTATAATAACCTTTCATCATGGAATGTGTTTTAATAAACAATCTGCCGGTTTTATTTATTTCTGCAATATTACCTTTTTTATTTATTATTTCGGCATCACTTCCAAGCATCAATTTCCCAATAGATTCTGGTTTATTATTTTCCCACTGATTGCAGAAAACAGGGCAGGTTTCTGTTAAACCGTATCCCTGCAATAAAATAGAGCCGGTTAGTTCTTTCCATTCATTAAAAAGCTCATTATTAAATTTATTACCCCCGACAATGCCTTTTTTCAGATGGTTAAATTGATAATTGCTTTTCTTTATAGAATGCAGCAGTACTATAACCAGTGTAGGCACCATGATTATAAAATTTATCCTGTATTCTTCAAGAAGAGGCAGTAAAAATGAAGGTTTTAGATTATTTGTTATTAAGATTAAACCGCCGACAGATAAGGGGCTTAGTATATTGCATGTTAATGAAAATATGTGTGAAGCAGGTAAGAATAATGAAATTCTCAAAGTGTCATCAATTTCCGTTAAAATATTATTACTTTTTATACTATTAATTATTGCATTTTCGGTTAAGATAACAGGCAAAGCATACCCAAGTCCTCTGTAGGTAAATAATATAATATAATTATCAAGAGTTGATTCTTTAAGTTCATACATATTATGTTGAGAATACTTATTATTAATTTTTTCGATATTTATATAAATATAATCATTATAATTATTATTAACTTTGTTTTCATTAGTAAATTGAATAATCGTCAGATTTTTATTACCATTATGAATATTATTAATTACATTATTTTTTATTTCTTCCGATTTACAAATAATTATTTTTGTATCGGATGATGTAAGACATTCATTAATTTCTCTTTCGGTAAATTGATAATCTATTAATACAGGAACAGCGCCAATATTGAGAATACTGAAAAAACTTATTATTTGTAAATATGAGTTTTTAAGATATACAGCGACATGTGTTTCTTTATTTATTTTATTATTAATCAGTATATTTGAAAGAACATTTATTTTATTTAATAATGACTCATAGTTTATTATAATATTATTATCAATATCAATAATGGCTTCTTTTTTTGGATATTTTTTACAAGTATTTCTTATTATAGAATTTAAAGTCATAGTTTTATTAAGATTTTATTGTTCTATACCGTTTTCTTTAAGGTTTTTATAATAGTCAAATAGATTCTCTTCATTAGCTACTTCTTCTATGGCATTTAGGGCATAATTCAGTTCTTTTTCTGTATGAGTTGCCATTATACCAAATCTTAATAATGAGCCTCCTTTTGGTACTGCAGGATAGCCCATTACATTATGAAATACTCCTCTGTCAAACAGTTTTGATGATATATTTAGAAGCAATACCTGGTCGGGTATAAATATAGGTATTACGGCAGCCATTGGTTCACCGATTAATATATTTAGTTCTTTAAGTCTAGATTTAAAAATATTTATATTATGATGCAGCCTTTCTCTGATACTTTTATCATCTCTGATTATTTGGAGTGATTTAAGTATTGTACAGGCAACAGCAGGAGGTATATTTGTAGAAAAAATATATGATCTTGCATAATATCTTAGGTATTCTATTACTTCCTTACCTGATGCAATAAAACCGCCGACACCTGCTAATGATTTACTCATTGTGCCCATTATAATATCAACATTATTTGTTTGATTTAAATATTCAGCGGCACCTGCTCCTTTAGTGCCTAATATACCGAAGCCGTGAGCTTCATCAACCATTACTTTACATTCATATTTTTTTGCAACTTTTACAATTTCAGGTATTGGAGCAATTGCACCGTTAGTGCTGTATATACCGTCTACAACAATCATCATCCCGTCATATTTTAATTTAACTCTTTGCAGTACCCGTTTTAAGCTTGCAACATTGTTATGGGAAAATATCAGTGTCTTTGCATTGCTTAAACTGCATCCATCATAGATGCTTGCATGACTTCCCTGGTCGATTATTACTGCATCCTGGGGTCTCAATAGGCCTGATATTGTACCTACATTTGTTGAATATCCCGAATTAAAAATCATAACGGATTCTTTACCTACAAAATCTGCTAATTCTTCTTCGAGCTGCTTATGAACTGATAATGTACCCCCTACCATTGCACCTGCACCATTGCCTGTGCCGTATTTCTTAACTCCTTCAATAGATGCATTTATTACATCGGGATGAGTTGTAAGTCCCAGATAATTATTGCTGCCGAACATTACCATTTCTTTTTTTTCTTTTGATTTCCTGTCGACAAATATTGATGTTGATTTACTTGGAGAATCCATATAATATGAGAGCATTTGGAATCTTTTTCGGTCTATTTTTTCTATAATATCGTTAAAGATTTTTGCTTTATAAAAAAGATCATTTGAAGGATAGTATAAAAAGTCGGCTAAAGATATATTATCAAGATTATTATCCGGATTTTTTTGGAATGTTCTAATGTCATTTAATAGTTCATATAGTTTTTCTTTTGATTCTTCTTCAAGCTTAATAAATTTAAACCCGCTGTAATAAAGCCCTCTTTGTTTTTTTGTTAATTTTGAATAAAGAAGTCTTGCTTTTCCTTTAATGGAGTATGTTTTTTCACTGAAAATAAATCCGTTTATTTCAGCATCAAAAGGTATACTTTTTCTTATTTCTATTTTTTTTTCAGTCAGTATACCAAAACCGCCCTGGCTGATATTTATTCCTTTTCCTTCAATATCCTCTGTTAAAATTTGAAATTTAACATCAAATCTTGGAGTTTTTCTTTTAATATCAACCATAGATATACATCCTGAAAATGTTTGTAAAATGATAAAACATTTTTAATTATAAAACAAGAAATATTTTTGTTAAAGTTATTTGATTTTTATTATCTTTTATAAAACAGCAAAAAACAGTTGATAAAAGGCATCATAAAAATTGATATCTAATCTTAGACTAACACAAATAAATATAGTAATAACTACAAGACCATTAATAAGAATATAATTGAGACCATCCTTAAAATCTAGTTAAAATTAGGGCTGTTTAAAAGCACAAAATTTACTACAAAGGTACTAAGACATAAAGTGAAAAACAGCTGTATTTATTAAAATATTTCAATATTATAGTGATATCTATTTGTATTATATTAAATATGATAAAATATAAAAATGATAATTAAATTAAAAGTATTCTTAATGTATCTGTGGTTTAAAATTTATCTTTTTATATTTAAGAGATAAGCTAAAATGTACTCTTCATTATTCATCAATTTTATCGAGTTAATGGAAATAAAAAAAATAATCAATGAAGTGTATATTTTATATTAATTTAATTTGTAATTAATCAATATTATTGATCGGATTGCAGTTTTGTGATTTCATTAAGTATATTATTTAAACTGTTTTCAGAATCACCTTCTAATTTAATGAACTCAAAACCATTATAATATTTATTAAAATTTTCTTTGCTTTCTTTAGAAAAAAGCAATCTTGCCCAGCCTTTTATAATATAATTATTACTGATAATATCAGATTTTTTTATTTCTATTTTAAAAGGAACATTTTCAGCAGGAATAAGCTCATAATCAGTCAATACACCAAAACCATTTTTACTTATATTTAATCCTTCACCGCAGATTTCATTACTTGATATATTGAAATTTGCATTAAATCTGAAAAATTTTCTTCTAGCATCATCCATTTTTTATTTCCTTAAGATAATAATATGAAAAAAAAGAAAAACTAACAAGTCTTTTTTATTCAAAAATTTTTATAATACTGTCATCAGGAAATTTTATTATATTTTGATATTCTTTATCAAATGGTTTTTCCTGTTCAACATTTTTATAATTTTTTAAATTTATTTTTTTATTATAGTTTTTGTGTAAATTAAGTATTTCATTTAAAGCAATATGACCATTATTTATTATTGGTATGTTTTTATAATATTGATTCTTTGAGTTTAAAAAAGTGCCTTCCGTTTGTATAGGATATCCCAGTCCCAATGTATTTTCCGAACATTGTACATCCAAATGAATAAACGGGGCTTTTTTACTGTCAGGAATTGTTTTTATAAATATATTATTTGATTTATTATTTTTGGGAATTATATTAGCATCATAAAATGAATAAAGATTTTTAGCTTCACTAAATAAAGTTGTATGCAGATTATTGCTTTTTGCAAGATAATTATACAATTTTATTGAGCTGTTAGGTCCGTATATTTCATCAAAATCTATAGGATTTATTAAAAGTATTATATTTGCATAATCGGATAACTGCAATTCATCTATTTTATTAAGATCCAATAATGAAGCTTTTAAATTTTTTAACCTTATCGATAACGTCTTATTTATTAAAATAATTTTTCTTTCTTCATATTTATTTATAATTTCATTTAATTTATTTATTGCTACAGGATGTTTAGCTTCCATATTACCTGCTATTATTATTAAACTGTTTTTTTCTACTAAAGGTTTTGTGAAAAAATCCATAGATGGCAACGAGTTTATATCGGCAAAAGCCTGCCATAATGTACTTTGAGAATAATAATTAAACAACTGACAATCATTATGATTACTGAATTCTTTTAATGCTTCATATTCCTCGGCAGACAGGGAAGGTGAGGGGTAAATATTGGCATCTTTCATATCTAAAAAAGATTTGTAAATATCAGTATTAAAAGCATGAGGCAGGTCATTAGGATATTTAAATTTCCCTTTTTTACAAAGGTAATCATCTCTTTCATGCACTTCATATATTGTATTTGAAATGCATTCGATGGTTGTCAAACATCCGATACTGCAATGCAGACAAACTGATTCATGCTTGGCGCCCTTTAAAGGTATTTTTTTATTATTTAATGTTTTAGGTACTATTGCGCCTACAGGACAGCCTGATATACATGTTCCACATGCAGTACAATTTGTATTATTTAAAGGTATATTAAATTGCGGACTTACTACTGTATCAAATCCCCTGTTGATATAACCATAAACACCTATGTTTATTTTTTCATTGCACAACTCGATGCATCTGCCGCATAGGATGCATTTTTCAGGTTCTCTAAAAATATAAGGATGAGAGTCATCATTATTAATAACATTATAAGCACCCTTATATACATCTTCATCTGCTCCATATTCTTCTGAGTATTTTTTTAAACTGCACTGATAAACATCCATACAGCCGCATTCAAGACATCTTTTAGATTCTTTTAAAGCCTGTTTTTCGGTAAATACATTCTCAATTTCATCAAAATTATTTTTTCTGTATTCAGGTTTTAAGACATCCGGTTTTTCTCTTTTTTCTATATTCCATTTATTAAAATAATTATCAGGAAATTCTTCCCTGGTGCTTATAAATTCATTTTTACCCTCAAGTTTTTCACCATTTAAATATTTAATAATAGAGTCTGCTGCTTTTTTGCCTCCGGCTAATGCTTCGACAACGGTTGCCGCACCTGTGGCAAAATCACCTGCCGTAAAAATAAAATCAACATTGGTTTGACCGGTGTCACTATTATAAATAATCCATTTTTTATCTTTTAATAAAGGCTCTCTATAATTCCCAAGCATACTATAATCAGGTGACTGACCTATTGCAGTTATAACATAATCAAAGTTCATGGTAAAATTTGAGCCTTTTAAAGGAACAGGACTTCTTCTGCCAGATTCATCCGGATCACCAAGCTCCATTTGAATACATTCAAGGCCTGCTAATCTATTGTTTTTAATAATAATCTTTTCGGGAGCCGTTAAAAATTGAAATTTTATACCTTCTTCTTCTGCTTCGATTATTTCTATTTCATTGGCAGGCATTTCATCCCTTGTTCTTCTGTAAACAACCACAACTTCTTTTGCTCCAAGTCTTATTGCAGTTCTTGCGCAGTCAAATGCCGTATTACCGCCGCCGATAATAGCTACTCTTCCAGAAATATCAATTTTATTGCCTTTATTTAAATTTTCAAGGTATTTTATACCGTCATAAACGCCCTCAATATCTTCATCAGCAAGTCCCATTTTTCTTGACTTCCAAGCACCCATTGCAAGTACAACAGCATTAAAATTATTCTTACGCAATTCATCAATAGTAAAATTATCACCCAATCTCATGTTATTGTTTACCTTAACACCGAGATCTAAAATTGTTTTTATTTCTTTTGTTGTAATTTTTTTTGGCAGTCTGTAATCAGGTACTCCGTAATAAATCATACCTCCTGGGCTGTCCTGGGCTTCAAAGATTTCAATATCAACACCTTCCTGTATCAGGTAATAAGCACTTGATAATCCGGCAGGTCCGCCTCCTATAATTGCAACTTTTTTACCTGTTTTAGGTTTTAGATTGGGTTTGTACGGGCTTTCACTTGCAAGATCCATATCAGCAGCAAATCTTTTTAAATAATCTATTGCAACAGGCTCATCTACAAATTGACGCCTGCATTTTTCCTCACAAAATCTGGGACATACCCTACCTATAGCTGCCGGCAGGGGAATCGTCTCTTTTATTAATTTGATGGCTTCTTTATATTTTTTATTTGCAATTAATCCTACATATCCCTGTACATCACATTCTGCCGGACAAGCCAGTTTACAGGGAGCAACACAATCTCCTAGATGATCGGATAATATTAATTCTAGTGCTGTTTTTCTCGACTCAAGAACTCTTTGCGAGTTTGTTGTTATATCCATACCCTCTGTAATATAAGTAGCGCAAGCCGGTAATAAAGTTCTTGCACCTTTTACCTCAACAACACATAAAAAACAGCTTGTAATAGGTTTAAGCCTGGGATCCTTGCACAGAGTAGGAATATCGATATTATTTTTTTCAGCTAATTCTAGTATGGTTTGATTTTCATCAGTTTTTATTTTTTTGCCGTTTAATATTACTTCAATCATTGATATATTATTCCTATTCTTTTTTTATTGCATTAAATTTACATGCTTTATAACAGGCACCGCATTTTATACATTTATCTTGATTTATTAAATGAAGCTTTTTATTTTCTCCCGTTATTGCATAAACAGGGCAGGCTTTTTTACATGCACCGCAGCCTATACAGGCTTCGCTTATTACTGTAAATTTAATAAGTTTAGTGCAGACACCTGCCGGACATTTTTTATCTTTAATATGAGCTATATATTCATCTTTAAAATATCTTATTGTAGTAATTACAGGATTTGGAGCGGTTTGTCCCAATCCGCATAATGATCCTTCATTTATTTTTACTGCCAGGTTTTTTAATATTTCAAGATCTTTTTCTTCGCCGTTGCCGTCTGTAATTTTTTCGAGTATCTCGAGCATTCTTTTAGTGCCTATCCTGCAAAATGTGCATTTACCGCAGCTTTCATTCTGGATAAATGTCAGAAAGTATTTAGCCATATCCACCATGCATGTATCTTCATCAACAACAACTAGACCGCCTGATCCTACAATTGCTCCTGTTTTTTTTAGAGAATCATAATCGACCATAGTATCCAATAAACTCTCAGGCAGACAACCTCCTGAGGGGCCCCCGATCTGGACTGCTTTAAATTTTTTATTGTTTTTTATACCCCCGCCTATATCATATATGATTTCACGCAATGTCATTCCCATTTCAACTTCAATTAATCCGCCTTTTACTATATTACCTGCCAATGCGAAAACTTTAGTGCCCTTTGAGTTTTCTATACCATATTTATTATAAGAGCCAGCTCCATTTGCTATGATATATCCAACATTTGCATATGTTTCTACATTATTAATATTTGTCGGTTTGTCCCACAAACCCTGCTTTGCCGGGAAAGGAGGCCTTTTCCTGGGCATACCGCGTCTTCCTTCAATCGATGCAATTAAAGCTGTTTCCTCACCGCATACAAAAGCTCCTGCACCTTCCTTAACATGAATTTCAAAATTAAAATTTGAGTCCAGTATATTATTACCTAGCAGCTTTTTTTCCTTTGCCTGTTGTATTGCAATATTAAGTCTTTTAATTGCAAGAGGGTATTCTGCTCTGCAGTAGATATAACCTTCATCAGCTCCTATAGTATACCCGCAGATAAGCATTCCTTCTATTATGCTGTGAGGGTCTCCTTCTAAAACGGATCTGTCCATAAAAGCTCCGGGATCACCCTCATCTGCATTGCATATTATGTATTTTTTAGTGCCCGGTTCATTCATAGCAAGCTGCCATTTCATTCCTGTTAAAAAACCTGCTCCGCCTCTTCCTTTTAATCCGCTATCGATCAATATTTTGATTATTTCATCTTTTTTTAATTTAAGGGCTTTTTTTATTCCCTTATATCCGTTACGATTTATATATTCATCAATGTTTTCGGGATCTATTGTTCCTGCATTTCTTAGTACAATCCTTGTCTGCTTTTTAAATTTTGGATGATTGATATCTTCATTTACGAATTTATTTATTAATAATTTTTCCTGTACATTATTATTTAATATATGTTCCTTGTATATCATCTCGATGGTTTTTTCATTAACATTTCCGTATAAATATCTGATATTATCCTTATATATTTCAACAATAGGCTCATTATGGCACATCCCTATACAGCCGGTTTCAGTTAATAATATATCTTTATTATTTTTTGAGAATTCTTTAAGCTTTGATAATACTTCCTGAGCTCCTGCTGCATTACCGCAGGTAGCAGTACCGACAGTTATTTTAACCATTATTATTACCTTTTTTTTCTTTTACTTTATAATCATCTATAATCTTTGACAGTTTGTTGCCGTTTAATTTTCCGTAAGTTTTGTCATTAATCATTATAACAGGTGCTAATGAACAGCATCCAAGGCAAGCTACACTCAATATTGTAAACAAGCCGTCATCAGTTGTTTCACCAATAGAGATGCCTAATTTTGTTTTTAATGTCTCATCAATTATATTTGCACCGCCTACATGACATGCAGTACCATGACATATTTTAATTATATATTTTCCGACAGGCGTCAATCTAAATTGAGTATAAAATGTAGCAACACCAAAAACTTCTGCAGGAGTCAAATTTAATTTTTCGGCAATTTTGTTCATTGCTTCTTCCGGCAGATATCCATAAATATCCTGGGTTTTCTGTAAAATTGGGATTAAAGTGCCTTTTTTATCGGAATATTTATCAATTATATCATTTAACTTTAAAAGATCTATTTTCATTTTATACTTAAGTCCTTAATTAACGAAATTATTACCGCAGTCTTTAAATCAGTTGGATATGTCCCGAGTTATTACCGCTAAGGCACAAAGACACAAAAGAATTAGTAAAGTATAAAAAAAGTATTATAAATTATTATATTTAAACAATCCAAATATAATATTATTAAAATTTATATTAATTTCTTTGCAACTTAATAGTGATATTTATATTGCGGCCTCTTTAAAACTTAAAATTTTTATGGAGATTATCATATTTTTTTATAATTTTCAATAAATATCAAGGGGTTTTTCAATATTAGTGTTTTTATATAATATAAAAAAATAGATTAATTAATCCCAGCCTGCAATACTTGCCCATAACCACCATGCTGCATATGCTTTTAGATTGGCATTTAATGCATAACTATGTGCTGCACTGCATGAGTACCAGTCGACATCTTCTGTATGTGCAGCTTGCCAGTCAAGAGCCCAGTTTGCATCACCATCTGATGGTGTCGCTGGATCCCCGCTTTGACTGGTACTGTCATTGCCGCTTGCATCATAATTACAAGCATCTGTCGGATGTAAATTACCATAATATGTACCGTCAGGATCATAACTCTCTATATCTTCAAAATCATAGAGCCATTTTCTGTTTGTTCTACAATATTCTCTTATCTGTTCATTCCTTAAATGAAGGTTACCAGTTAAGCCTGATCCGTCAAGATGGCCTGTCATATATACAAAAACAACATCAGGATACTCATTTTCCAGATTATTCATTAAGTTAAGATATGTATTAATATCAGACTCAGATGCGCCTGATACCTGACCGCACCATGACCATATTACAACATTGATATCCGGATGACTGTTAAGATAGTTTCTCGTTGCTTCTGCCCATGCTGTCCTGTCCGGGTTACCGAGATCATTGGCGCCTGTAAATGGTGTATCTCGCAAATCAAGAGCGCCGCCTGTTCCTCCGTTATTATAATTATATAGGCCGGTATTTCCCATAAAATTATCCAATCCGCTCATACCGGTTGTTAATTGACTGCCGTGAGATGTATGCCCGTATGCTATATGCAGAGTTGTTTTTGCACGATTAATAGCTGATTCCGGTATAGTATTAATATCTGTGCAGTTATGATTAATGATTTTACCATGTGAGTCTGATGATACAGATTCTTCATCTTTATCTTCATCGGTAAAAGGCATTATATCATTATCAGGACATGATATTGAAAGTATTAATAATATTAAAGGAATAAAAAATTTTATATTGATTTTAAAATTCATTATAATTCCCCGATTTTTTAAATTTATCTATCATATAATATATCATATTTTTTTATAATTAAAATATGATTATTGGTATATTTGCACTATTTAATCGCATGACTTTTTAAATTCAATTAAAAAATTTAATTTTTTTATCTTTTTATGTAAATGATTTTTAAATTTTTTCCTTTAGATATATGAAGTTTAAAAATTCAGGTGAATTATATGAGAATTTTAATTGTATTCTTTATGTTATCAATTTGTTTTAATCTTTATAATATTGACAAACCGAAATTATCATCAGGTATAAGGGGGTATTCATATTTTGATGAAAAAGATAAATTGGATTTTATATATCCGTCAAATTTAAAGGATAATATATATTTATCTTATGAAGAAAAATTTTGTGACTATTTTAAGTTTAAACATAGATTTGATTTTATTTACAGTAATTATAATAAACTAAACTATGATTTAAATAATTTAAGATCATATATTTTAAAAAATACATTTTATTTGTTCTTTTTAATTAATAAAAATAATAGTGTCACTCTTACATCCAAACCAATGTTTTATTATCAATATGGGGAAAATTATATTAAACTTATGAACAAACTCGAATATAATCTTGCATTAAAAAATTTCAGGTTTAATATATTTTATTCACATCAATATTCTTCCAAGGAAAACTCTTTATTTTATCATAATATATGCTTTGCATTTTACTGGCAGTTCCCCAGATTTGATTTTATTAAATATAAAACATCATTCTCAATATATTTTCAGCATTATACCATTGAGAATGATATTAAGATTACACCTATAAAAAGTGCTGTTTTTAATTTTGAAATAGTAATAGATTTTAATAAATTAAACTTTGACGAAATTTTTGAAAAAAAAGAAGATGAAGATGAATTCTTTGAGAATGAGTAGGCTGCTTTTATTTAATTTACATAATTATAAAAATGTTTGAAAAATAAAGAATTTTTGATAATATAAAAATATTTTATAAATATTTATTATATTTAATTTACATGTTAAGGTATAAAATATATGGATATAAAACAAGATGAATTAATAAATTTAAAAGAAGCAAGTATTTGGGCAAGTGAATTATTAGGTAAGAACATTACACCTTCTAATATAAGTTATTTAATTCAATATGGGCGTATTAAAAAGCATGGAAATAATGGTAATACATTAATTTCAAAATATGAGCTTCAAAAATATTATAATTCATATAATGGATATAGGGAAACAACATGGAAAGAACAATTAGGCAATGATTTAAACTGGGCATTATCATTTGATCAATATAAAGAAGCAGAAACAACTAAGCATGTTCATAGATTACATCCATATAAGGGAAAATTTATACCCCAGTTAGTAGAATATTTTCTTGACGATCATGTTGATAATTTTAAAAAACAAACTTTTTTTAAGCATGGAGATATTATTTTAGATCCATTTTCTGGAAGTGGAACAATGATGGTTCAAGCAAATGAACTTGGTATTCATGCAATAGGAGTTGATATATCAGAATTTAATGCAATGATTGCTAATTGCAAAGTTGCAAAGTATGATATTGCCTTGGTTCAAAAAGAGTTATCTAAAATAACATTGGCATTAAGATCATTTTTATCAAATTCTCATACTTTAGAATTTGAAGAGAAATTGCTTAAAATACTTTATGATTTTAATTCTAAATATTTCCCTGTTCCAGAATATAAATATAAATTAAGAAGAGGGGAAATAGATGAGAAGAAATACGGATTAGAAAAAGAAAAGGAGTTTTTACCAATTTATAAAAAATTGGTTAATGAATATAGAATTAAACTTCGACAGGATAAAAATGATACATTTTTAGATAAATGGTATTCACAGCATGTTAGAAATGAGATTAATTTTGTCCATAATGAAATTCAAAAGATAAAAGATGTAGAAGTAAAAAAAATAATAAGTATAATTTTAAGCAGGACAATTAGGAGCTGTCGGGCTACAACACATGCCGACCTTGCAACAATTTATGAACCTATAACAACGACTTATTATTGTGCAAAGCATGGGAAAATGTGTAAACCGCTTTTTTCTATTCTAAAATGGTGGGAAACATATTCAAAAGATACCATAAAAAGACTGGATCAATTTGATAAATTAAGAACTAGTACTTATCAGTATTGTATAACTGGGGATAGTCGAAATATTGATATAGTAAGAGAATTAGAAAAAGATAACCCTGAATTTTCAGAGCTTGTTAAAAAGAAGAAAATTAAAGGGATTTTTTCATCACCTCCTTATGTAGGTCTTATAGATTACCATGAACAACATGCCTATGCGTATGATTTATTTGATTTTAAAAGACAGGATGAACTTGAAATTGGTCCATTATTTAAAGGACGAGGAAGAGAAGCCAGAGAAAGTTATATAAAAGGAATTACAGAAGTTTTAAATAATTCAAAAAAGTATTTAGCAGAAGATTATGATGTTTTTCTTGTTGCTAATGATAAATATAATATGTATCCAATTATTGCTGAAAATGCAGGGATGCAAATAGTTAATCAATATAAAAGACCGGTATTAAATCGTACAGAAAAGGATAAAAATGCTTATTCGGAGATTATTTTTCATCTGAAGAGGAAGTAGAAATATGGAACAAAGACTTGATATTGGTTTAAATTCAAAATTAAAAGAATTCTCTAATAAATTTAGTTTAAAAAGAGAAAATGAAAAAGATGAGCAAAATATATTTGAACATTTTGTAAATTATACCATCACTTCAAATTTATTGGAAGATGAACTTGAAAATATATATGCTGTATCTACGAAACAATCACAAGGAATTGATGGAATTTCAATTATAACAAATAATCGTTTAATTACTGAAGAATCTGATTTATTAAAAATTGGAGATAATGAAAAATTAAAAATCGAAATTGGATTTATTCAAGCTACTTTAGAAAAAAGTTTCAATTTAAAAAAACTTCATTCATTTGTTGATGAAGTTGTAAGTTTTTTAACAAATTCGAGTGAAATTGAACCATATTCTAGTATATATGCTAAATTATTAAATGAAGAAGGTGACTATATCGATAAATTAGAAGATACTCCGAAAGTCTCTTTATTTTTTGTGTCAGGAAGAACTAATCATCAATTGTCAGATTCTGAAATAAGAAAAGAAAGAAATAAAATAACTCAAAGAAATGAACTTAATGGTAAAATTATTCTTAATGACTTATGTTTTCTACAAGCGGAGGAAATAAAAAAAGAATATGATAAAGTACCAAAATATCATTCAATACAATTAAAATTTGATAATAATGTTCAACTCGATGAATCAGAAAAAATTGAATTTAGTCTATTAGCTACAATTAAATTTTCAGAACTAAAAAAACTAATACTAACAAGTAATGAAAAATTACGTGAAAGGTTATTTATTGAAAATGTTAGAAGCTATATTGGAAATACAAATGTAAATGTAGATATTAAAAGTACTCTTGACAACAATGAATATAAAACTTATTTTCCATATTTAAACAATGGCTTGACCATAATGTGTGATTCAATAGAAAAACATAAAGTTAAACCAAATGAATTTATACTTAGTTATCCAAGAATAATTAATGGGTGTCAAACAACACATATTATATTTGAAAAATATAATGAGTCTCCCGAATCCGTTGAAAATATTGAAGTTGTTACTAAGGTTATTGCAACCAAAGATAATGATTTAAAAAAGCAGATAATCTTTGCTGCTAATAACCAAAATTCTATAGATAAGGATTTACAGTCATTAAATACATTTCTTGAAAAAATAGAAGAATACTTCCTTGGTATAGATGGTATGCCTCTATATTTTGAAAGATTAAGAGGACAACATTCTCAAATTACACCTCCTTATAGTAGAATTAGTATTGAAAATTTAGCAAAGGTTTATATTTCAGTTTTTTTATTTGAACCACACAAAATGAAAAGTAATGCTATTAAAAAAATTAATGATTATCAGACAAAAAAGAATGTTTTTAATGAAAATGATGATCCTAAAGACTATTATTATTGTGCACTTCTTTATTATTGGCTTTATTACTTCGTAACAAATAATGAAATAGAATTGAGATCTAAAACAATGGATATGCATTTAATTATGACCTGCGATCTTGAATTAATTAAGTTAGAATACAATACAACAAATGAAAAAATATTATACCTAACAAGTCAGGATAATGCCAAAGATATTTTTAATAAAGCAAATAACTTTATAAATAATCAAGATTATCTTTTTGAAAGAAGAGGTTTTTATTCTGCTCCAAAAACAAAACAATTAGTAAATAATATAAAGAGTGACTAAAATGGCACTAAATAAAATTCAAATAGAACAAGTTGAAAATGTATTACGTAACAGTTTGAGGACTAAATTCCAAAACTATAATCCAGAGCCGTCAAAGATGCCTTTTCATACAAGACTACTTGGTAAAGACAGGATGGCTTTATTTTCATTCATTCATTCTTTAAATACAAATTTTGGAACAAGTATTTTTGAACCGGTTGCTATAGCTTTAGCTTCAACTAATTTTAAAAAAGCACAATCACATCAGATCGCTGGTACACAAATATCCTCAGAAGCTCAACGGGTAATTCAAAATATTATGGATAATCTTACGGTAGCTAGATCATCGCCAAATAAGATAGATGAGATTATTGCAATAAGAAAAGTTTGCCAGTCAGGTGTAATGAAGACTGTTAAACCTACTAAGGTTGATATAAAACTTATTGCAAAAGATGATACAATTTATTTGTTTGATATTAAAACAGCTAAACCTAATGCAGGAGGTTTTAAAGAATTTAAGCGTACACTATTAGAATGGATTGCTGTGACTCTTGCTGAAAATCCTAATACTAATGTTCAATCATTAATAGCAATACCTTATAATCCATATGAACCACAACCATATAATCGATGGACAATGAGAGGTATGATTGATTTGGAGAATGAACTAAAAGTTGCAGATGAATTTTGGGATTTTATTGGTGGTAAAGGAGCATACATTAATCTATTGGATATCTTTGAACGAATCGGTATTGAGTTGAGATCTGAAATAGATGAATACTTTGCAAAATATAACAAATAATATAAATATACATAATCATGCAGGATAACATAGACAAAAAACCGGTATTTATTATTAATGCTCATAAAGGACCTGTAATTTCACTGAGTATTTCAAACAATAACAGGTTTTTATTATCATCAAGCGGTCAATTTATTGATTATTACGGCAATATAGTTTTTACGGATAACAGTATTTGTTTATGGGATTTAAATACCGGTAAATTGTTAAATAAGTGGAAAAACACTCCTTTCGAGATTAATGAGTCCGGCTATATAAATACAGCTTTTATCAATTACAGCCTGTTTCTGACAACCGGGCCGGGCAGTATAATAAATATAATAAGCATTAAAAACTCAAATATCAATAAAAAGCTCGGCGAGGAAAATCATAATATAAAATCCATGAAATTTGTTAATTCAAAAAATATGCTTTTAACTGGAGGTGATTACAGGGATAAATCCATTAAGCTTTGGGATATAAACAGCGGGAAATGCATAAATACATATAAGTCTCATCAGTGGGATGTTGATTCTGTTGATGTATCTCCTGATGCAGACAAAATAATCAGTACAAGCAGTTTATATGATGATAAGCCTATTTTATTATGGGAGTTTAATAAGTCATTACCTGTAAAAAAACTCGGCAGTATAAATATGAGAATAACTTCATGCATTTTTATTAGCAACAAATATATTCTTTCAACTGGAGAGGATAAAGTTATCAGGTTATGGGATACTTATGAAGGTAAAACAGTAAAGGCATATGAAGGTACAGAAGGTTATCCTTATGCCGTTAAGTATATGTTTAAAAAAAATATAATTGTTGCCGGTGCCAGTTCATTTATCAAAGGTATGGATAATTATATTTATTTTTGGGATTTAAAAGAGAGTAAATTATTAAACAGATTGTTTAAGCATTCTTCAGGGATTAATAAATTAATTATAAGTAATGGTGAAAAATTAATTATCACGGGCTGTAATGACGGTAAAATTTATATCTGGAAAAATCCGTTTGTATAAAGGTTTTTTATATACCACTAAGACTCAAAGTCACTAAGTTGTTATGCTGTTATTAAGAATTAATATTTAATGTCTTGGTGGTAAAATTATATGCTATTAAATATTTTATTCCATTTTTTTTTAAGTAAGTATTTCTTGATTTTATTCTTTAAACTGAGTATATTATTGTATGATTATTGTTAATCTAATTTGGATTGCATTTATTAAACAGGATAATCATATTGTTTAGTATCAGATATAAGATAATTATAATTGTTGTACCTCTTTTACTTGTCAGTTTGATAATATTGACTATTACATCCGTTGGTCTGGCTTATAACGGCATAAGTATAGTGGCAAAGGAGTTTTTAGGTTATAAAATCAACCAGATTGTACAAAAAGCCGAAAATGAAGTGGAAAATCTAAAAAGGCTAAAAAAAGATCTTGGTCTTAATGAAGAAAGTTATAAAGAATTTTATAAGATAACTCTGCAAAATATCATTGATTATTCACATAGTATAACTAAGAAGGATATTGAGACTGTTGTCGCTATTGATTCTAACGGTATAATAAAAATATCCACAGATCCTTTTTTAAAACCTGGAGAGGAAGCTGATTTTTTTGATAAAATGAAACACGGGGATGATGAAGATCCGGAAATAAGGAAAGGCTGGATATCTTTTGATGTAAATAATTTAAGAAGAGTAGGTTTTTATAGATATTTTGCTGAGTGGGACTGGTATATTCTTTTGTCGGCATATTCAAAGATGTTTTATAAGGATGCCAATCAAATATTTATAATTTCATTAATAATTCTTTTAATCAGTATATTGGTTTCCGGTATACTTTTGATTATTTTTATTAATTATATATTAGGTCCTTTAAGAAATGTTATCTCTGCAATGAATGATATAATAAAACTCAATGACTTAACAAAACGTGTGCCAATATTATATAATGATGAAATCGGGGAATTAGCATTTACCTTTAATAATATGCTCGGTGAGCTGGAAAATGCGTATTCTCAAATTAAAGAATATGCATTTCAATCTGTATTAGCGCAAAAAAAAGAAGAAAGAATCAAGAATATGTTTCAAAAATATGTACCTCAGGATGTTGTCGATGATATTGTGCATAATCCCACAAGAGCATTGGAAGGCAAGGATAAAAATGTTACGGTTTTATTTTCAGATATCCGAAGTTTTACAACTATTTCCGAATCAATGCCTCCGGATGTACTGGTTAAATCTTTAAACAGTTATTTTACATTAATGGTTGATATAATTTATAACAGAAGAGGTGTAATTGATAAATATATTGGTGATGCAATCATGGCTGTTTTTGGTGCGCCAAAAGAATACGGAGACGATGTGCAACAGGGAGTACTGGCTGGTTTGGAGATGCTGGAAAAATTAGAGGTATTTAATAAAGAACAGCGTAAGAATAATGCCAAAGAGTTTAAAATCGGTATTGGGATTAATTACGGCCCGGTTACAGTGGGTAATATCGGTACTTCTCAAAAAATGGATTATACAGTTATCGGGGATGCAGTAAATCTAGCATCAAGACTTGAGGGTTTAACAAAAGAATATTTTGTACCTATAATTATCTCTGATGAAACAAGAAAAGCAACAAAAGATTTTTTTTATTTTCGTGAAATAGGAAGAGTAACCGTAAAGGGAAAAACAGAACCTGTTATCATATGGCAGCCTGCCAGAAATTTAAAAAGAAATGAAAAGATAGCATGGCGTATTCATAATAAAGCAATAAGATTTTTTTTACAACGACAATGGGATGAAAGTGAAAAATTATTTATTGATGTATTAGAACATCTAAAAGATGACAATCTAGTAAAAAGATATCTAAATGAAATTAAAGAATACAGGATCAGTCCACCCGGTCAGGGTTGGGATGGTACAACAATAATGACACATAAATAAATTTAATTAATTAAGGATTATTTTATGGCAAGGATAGCCGTATTTGCTTCCGGTAATGGTTCTAATTTTCAGGTTTTAGCTGAAAGTTTTAAAGTTGACAAAAACAATAAAATTATATTATTAATATGCAATAAAAAAGATGCTTTCGTATTGAAAAGAGCAGAAAAATTAAATATCCCATATGAAATTGTTATTTATAAAAAAAATGATATAATTTACGGTGAAAATAAAATTATTGAATTAATAAAGAAATATGATATTGATATTATTTTTTTAGCAGGATATATGAGAGTGCTTAGCGGTGATTTTTTAAAAAAAGTAAAGGTCCCGGTTATAAATATTCATCCTGCTTTACTGCCTAAATATAAGGGAGTTGATGCTATTGAAAGAGCTTTTAATTCGGAAGATAAAGAAATCGGGATTACTATTCATTATGTTATTGAAGAGGTTGATTCCGGAGAAATAATTTTACAGAAAAGTATTCGCTTAAAAAGGACAAAAGGTCTGGATTTTGTTGAACAGGAAGTTCATAAGCTGGAACATAAATATTATCCGCAGGTAGCAAAAAAATTATGTAAAAATATAAATAATAAATTAAAAAAATAAAATTTATAAGGAGTTTGGCTATGTCTGATGAAAAACAAATAGCAAAAATTGGTCTTGATGAGGATGGAGCTCCAACTATGAAGGAGCCTATTTTTGTAAGTATTTCTGATTTTAGAAATAATAAGTATTTAAATATCAGAAAATATTATGAGGTTGAAGGGGAATGGCGACCAACTAAAAAAGGTATTGCTCTTAGTTATAAAAATTTTAAAGAGTTATTAAATGTTTTGAATGAGAATGCAGACAAGATTGAGGAATGGATGAAATAATGGGAGTTGATTCTGTAACTACTATTAAAAATGAAGCAAAGAAACAGACAATATATATAATATCACAAAAAGAAAATGATGATGATATGCTTGTTATTAATCCTTTTAAAAAACAGGATAATTTTTTTGAAGAATTAAAGCATAAAAATATTCAAATAATGGTAGATGTGCAGCCTGATCTTAATATATTAAAAAAAATAAAAGCAAAGATGTATAATTTTTTAGAAAGTGCAATATTGGAAAGTAATTATTCTGATGTTTTTTGGTATAAAATACTGGCTTCATTTATTATAGGTATTTTAATGTTTTTTTTTGCAGAAATTGTAATTCCTGATCCTATTCCCTTGATCGATGAAATTGCTATTGCAAGTGTTGTTTCAGTATTATTTTATTTTTTGATTTCTAAAATTAATCTTTTTTCATTTATTTCTCCCAAAAAAATTGATAAGTATTCTATTTTTATAGACTCGATACAGGTTATAGAAAATAAATCATTAAAATTACTTAATGACTGTTATATTAATGTTTATAAAAATTATTTAGTGAATACAATAAGTATATTTGAAAATATTGATTTAAGAAATAATATAAAAAAAGAAATTTTAACTGAAATTAAAAAAATTGAAATTAATGATCTTTCATTAATTAAAGAAATTATCATGGTTTTAAATAAAAAATATAATTTTAAGAAAATAAAAAATAAAAATATATTTTTAAAAGCACAAAATAAATTATTATTATCTTATGAAAGATTCTTTTTTTATTATACGGTTTATGAACTTTTATTTAAATAAATTTTTATAATTCATAAATACAATCAATTTTTTAAAACAAAATTTTCTTTTACATTATCGTAAAAAAGGTATATATTTACGATGTAATTTTTATAAAATTAAGGGAATCCTATGACAATGAAAGAAAGAATTATTTGGATTATTGCAGTTTGTTTATTAATTGGAGTATTATTTTTCGGTATTTTTAGAAGTGATGCTTTAGCAGATGCAGATACAAATAAAAACCAATTATTAAAAAAATTAGGCAGAGTACTGGATATTGTTGAAAATTATTATGCTGATGAAGAAAAAATAGATCAAAATAAATTAATTAACGGCGCCATAGAAGGATTGTTGAAGGCACTGGATGATCCTCATACAGAGTATTTATCTAAGGAATTTATGAATGATCTTATGACTACCAGTGACGGTACATATGGCGGTGTAGGTATGATTATTTCTCAAAAAGACGATAAAATTGTTGTTGTAAGTCCAATGGAGGGATATCCGGCATATAAAAAAGGTATAAAAGCAGGTGATTATATAATCTCTGTTGACGGGGTATCTTTAAAAGATAAGAATGTAACACAGGCAGCGGAAATGTTGCGGGGGAATCCAGGGACAAAAGTCAAAGTGGAAATAATGCGAAATGGAGATGTCTCATTTGAAGTTGAAATTACAAGAGCTAAAATTGATCTGCCTTCTGTAAAATATTCAATGATTAAAGATAAATATGGTTATTTGAGAATAACACAATTTGCCGGAACAACCAGTAAACATGTAAAAGAAGCATTGGATTTTTTTAATGAAAAAAAAGCCGAGGGTGTTATAGTAGATTTAAGATATAATGGAGGCGGCTTATTACGTGAAGTAGTTGAGATAGTGGATTATTTTCAAGACGATGGCGTGATTGTATCAACAATCGGAAGGCATAGTAAAGATATATATAAAGCAAAAAGCAGTACTACATTAATAGATAAAAAGATACCGGTATTGGTAATAATTGATAATGGCTCAGCTAGTGCATCGGAAATATTTGCAGGTGCTATTAAGGATAGAAAAAGAGGAATATTGATAGGTGAAAAATCTTTCGGTAAAGGTTCTGTACAGTCTATATTTGATTTGGGATCGGATGGTGATGGATTTAAAATGACTGTTGCAAAATATTATACACCAAATAATATATGTATTGACGGTATCGGTATTGACCCTGATATAGAAGTAAAAGAACCTGAATTAACAAAAGAAGAAAAAGATAATTTGGAGCGTTTATATAAGGATAAAATAATCGATAAATTAATTGAAGAGAATCCTGATCCAGATAATGAAGAACTCGAAAAATTAATTAATAAATTGATTGATAAAGGCTATAAATTGCCAAAGAGATATCTGAAAAAATTATTAAGGGATGCAGCTGAATTTGATAATGATAAAAGGCCAATATATGATTTAGAATTCGATTTGCAGTTACAAAAGTCAATAGAATTATTTGAGAATGATAAATTAAAATATTTTAATGGAAAATTTAATTTAAAGTAATTTTTTAAGGATTTTATTTTGGCTAAAATTGCTGTATATCCCGGGACATTTGATCCTATTACTAATGGCCATTTGGACATTATTAAAAGGGGTCTTAAGATCTTTGACAAAATAATTGTATTATTGGCAAAGAATACTCAAAAAATCACATTATTCAGTTTAGAAGAAAGAATTGATCAAATAAAAAACGTTATAAATGAAAAAAAACTATCTGACAGAGTAAAAATAGATAGTTTTGAGGGATTATTAGTTAATTATTGTAAAGAAAAAAATATTGATATTATTATACGTGGTTTGAGACCACTTGTTGATTTTGAATATGAATTTGAAATGGCAATGATAAACCGAGAAATGAGTAATGATGTTGAAACTATTTTTATTTTAACTGATCAGAATTATTTTTATTTAAGAAGCACTTTGATAAAAGATATAATAAATTTAGGCGGTGATATTTCGGATAAAGTTCCTATTTTAATAAGAGATGCACTTATTAAAAAGCTTAATAAGTAACAATTGCATTTTATTATTATAAATCTTGACAAAAATTATATATTATTTTAGTATCCGTCTAAAAAAAATACTGATAAATTTTTTATAGATAAGGAATAATAAATGGCAGTACCTAAACATAAAATTTCTAAATCCAGGACAAGAGGACAAAGAAAAATAAATATGAAGATGAATTTACCTCAAATGACAAAATGCCAGGAATGTGGTGAGCTTACGCCATCTCATAAAGCATGTATTCATTGCGGTTATTATAAAGGCAGGCTGATTATTGAGGTAGAAAAAGGTTGATAATAGGTATAGATGTTGAGTCAGGGGAGCGATCTTTTAAAGAATATGTTAAAGGCGCTATAACATCTATAAAACTTCATGAAAATATTTGTATATCATTAATAGGAAATACCGAAAAAATTATTAATTCATTCCCGGATATAACTGAAAATAAAAGAATATCGTTAGTTGATTCTAATGAAATAATTTTCATGGATGAAGAACCTATTAAAGCATTAAAAAAAAAGAAAAATTCAACTATTGCAATCGGAATCAATTTATTAAAAGAAAATAAGATTGATGTATTTTATTCTCCCGGAAATACTGGTGCTATTGTTTGTGCAGCAATTTTTAAATTAGGCATGATTGAAGGTGTTAAAAGGCCCTCAATGGCTACTTATTTTCCCAGAATCGAAGGCGGAGAAACATTAATAACTGATATTGGTTCTAATCCTGATGCATCTGAGATAAATTTATTACATAATGCAGTTTTAGGTATGTCATATTATAAATTAATATGGAAAAAAGAAAATCCAACAGTCGGACTATTAAATATGGGTGGTGAATCAATAAAAGGAACATCAATTTTAAAGAAAGCTTACAATTTATTAAAAACTATACCGTCATTTATAGGAAATGTAGAAGGCTACAATGTATTTAACGGCAGTGTTGATGTTGTTGTTTGCAATGGATTAACTGGTAATTCTATATTAAAAATTGCAGAAGCCAGTAAAAAATATTTTATATCAATGATAGAAAAAAAATTTTTATCAGATAACTATAATAATCATGAATATAAGAAAATAATTACTAAAAAATTATTACCTGTATATTTTGGTGCAGCTCCATTATTAGGTGTAAATGGAATTGTTTTAATTGGTCATGGCGCTTCATCAATTGAAGATCTGTTAAATGCAATAACATTAGCAATAAAATTAAATAGTATAAATTTTATTAATGAACTTAACGATAATGTAAAAAAATTATTAAAAAAAGATTGACAAATTTATTATGATAAATTATGTTAGGGCAAGTATTTGATATACGAAGGGGGATTTAATGTCAGATATTTTTGATAAAATTAAACCAATCATAGCAGAGAGATTATCGGTTGATGAAAGTAAGATAACAGAAAGTTCTTCTTTTATTGAGGATTTAGGTGCAGATTCTTTAGATACTGTTGAGTTAATTATGCAATTAGAAGAAGCTTTTGATATCCAGATCCCTGATGAGGACGCTGAGAAGATTGCAACTGTTGGTGATGCGGTTAAATATATCGAGACACATATAAATAAATAAAATTAAAATAAAAAGAATCCGTTATTTTATAACGGATTCTTTTGGTTATTATAGACTATTTAGGCTAAATAATACTTATCTAAACGGGTCTTTACATTGCATGCTCCAGATAGAAAAAAAGAATTAAAAAATCTTCTAAAAAAAATTAAAGTAAGTTTTAAAAATTATGATCTGCTTAATCTTGCTTTTTCACATAGATCTTATGTGAATGAAAAAGGGTTAAGTGATAATAATGAGAAATTGGAATTTTTAGGGGATTCTATTCTTGGTTTTGTTATTACAGAATATTTATATAAAAATTATCCTGATTATGCAGAAGGTGAATTGGCAAGAATTAAATCTTTTGTGATTAGTGAAAATACTCTTTCAAAAGTTGCCAAAAGAATCGAGTTAAATAAATTAATTTTGATCGGAAAAGGCGAAGAAAATTCCGGCGGAAGAAATAAAAAGACAATTATATCAGATGCTTTTGAAGCTTTTCTCGGCAGTTATTATCTTGATTCTAATTTTAACAGGGTAAAAGAATTAATTATTAAATTATTTAAAAATGAAATTAGTTTAGTAGTAGATAATAAACATGAAAAAGATTATAAAACATTATTGCAGGAATATGCTCAAAAGAAATATAAGATATGTCCGAAATATAAGTTGAAAAATAAAATCGGTCCTGAACATAATACTACTTTTTTTATGGATGTATTATTAGATGGTAAAATACTGGGATCAGGATCAGGTAAATCTAAAAAAGATGCAGAAAAAGTAGCTGCAAAAAATGCATATCAAAAATTAACCTCTCCTCTTGTTAAATCTACATCTAATAAAAAACAAAAGAAAAGCAGTAAGAAACAAAAAAGTATAAAAAATGAAAATTAAAATAGGCAATGTTATTATTGGCGGTAAATATATACCAATCCAGACAATGATTAAAAATGATATTAAAAATATTGATTTAACAATAAAAAAAATTAATAAATTAAGCGATATAGGCTGTGATTTAATTAGAGTTGCAGTCCCGGATAAATCATCAATACCTTCATTAAAAGAAATAATTAAACATTCAAAGATACCTGTTATTGCCGATATACATTTTGATTATAAATTAGCTTTAATGTCAATTGATGCAGGGGCAGGCAAGATAAGGATTAATCCGGGTAATATAGGAGATGAAAAGAAAATTATTAAAGTTATAGAAGCTGCTAAAGCCGGCAGTATTCCCATAAGAATTGGTATTAATTGCGGTTCTTTACCTAAAGATATACTGGATAAATATCCGGATGATAATATTAAGACAATGATAGAAACCGCGAAAGAAGAGATTAAATTTTTTAATAAATTAAATTATGAAAATATTGTTTTATCCTTTAAATCATCAAATGTTTTGGAAACAATATTAGTCAATAAAGCTGCAAAAAAAGAATTTAATTATCCGTTGCATATAGGTGTAACGGAAGCAGGTGATTTAATTGACGGTACAGTAAAAAATTCCATCGGTATATCTGTTCTGCTTATGGAGGGAATTGGAGATACAATAAGAGTAAGTCTTACTGCCGATGAAGAACAGGAAATTATAGTAGGTAAAAAAATATTAGAATCAACAGGTAAAAGAATTCCGGAAATAGAAATAATCAGTTGTCCTACTTGCGGCAGAACAGTAAATAAAATTGATTTAATAGTTAAAAATATTAAAAAAGATATAAAAAATCATAAAAAATTAAGGAAAAATATTAAAATAGCTGTAATGGGTTGTATAGTTAACGGGCCTGGTGAAGCCAAACATGCAGATTTTGGTGTTGCATGCGGTAAAGATAAATCAATGATTTTTAAAGATGGTAAAAGAATAAAAATTATTAAGAATGATAGGATTTTAGACGAATTATTAATAATAATGTCTGATTATTATGAAGAAAAATAAAAAAATTATAATTTTCTTATTATTACATTTGTTTCTTTTCAATATCAATCCAAAAGATAAAAATGTTTCTGAACCAAGCTGGGTATATTTAAAAAAGGCTGAAAATCTTAAAGAAAAAGGTGAATACAGCCTTGCAATAATAGAAGCAAGAAAATCAAGAGAAATTTTTATTAATGAAAAATTAGAATTATATTATGAAGAAATTAGAGATTTACATAGGGATAAAATAGAATATGAATTGATAACAATGAAGAAGGAAAAAGAACAGGAATTATTACAGAATGACAATTATCCGCAATATCATGAATTAATGGGTGATTTATATGTACTGACTAATTTAATGGAAGAAGCTGAGAATGAATATAAAACCGCATTAGCTCAAAAGAAGTATTTGGAATTTCCTCAAAAAGCATTGGAGATAAAATATAAGATTGCAGAAATACATAATAAAAAAAGTGAATTTGAGCTGGCAGATATAGTATATAGAGAAATTTTAAAAGATTATTTTGAATTAAAACATAAAGAATATTGGGATAGAATTAGAGAGAATATTAATAAAGATAAAACACTTGAATATGTTTTTAAGATTTACAGAATAGAAGGTATGGAGTATTTAAAAGCATTATATATGATAGGCAGACGTGCAGCAATCCTGCAAAGAAAAAAAGAAGCTATGTTTTACTTAGTTAATGCAGCAATTGTATGGATGACTCATTATTCTAATCTTATTAAAAAATATCATTTTGATTTTCAGTATTCCAATCCGACAGATTTTATTAATTATATAGCAAAAAGAAAGATTTATGAGTATGAATCGGAAGAACTGCTCATGGATGAAATATTATTTTTTATAGGTTACATCTATTATCTTGATAAAGATGCTAAGCTTTATGATTATTTTTTTAATCTGGCAAAGATTTTCAGTAAAAATACAAATAAAGAGATTGAGATAAAAAATAGAATAGATTATTTATTAAAAGTAAAAGATCATATTATCACATATGAAGAACTGATGAATTATTAAAATTTATAATCCAATCTATTGATTTTTTTTGTAATTTGTAGTATTTTTTATTAAGAATAGTTTATATTAATTAAATTTCAAATATACTAGTATAATTATAATGAAAAAGAAGTATTTTTTTTTAATTTTAGCAATTTTTTTATTCTTTTGTACATTCTGCTTAAATTCTGATGAAAATAAAAGTTATAGCAGGTGTATAAGTTTATTCTATTCATTTGACAGAAATAATAATATTCTTAAATTAGAATGGAATAATAGTAATCCGTATGAAAAATTTTATGTATTTAAAAAAACAGAATATGCAAATGATTATATAATGGTTTCTGATAAGGACGGAGTTACCGGTAATTTCTTTATTACTTCATTGGATGATAACATTAATGCTTTTTTTGTAGTATGTAAAACACCGGAAATAAAAAAGTTGCCGGATGATGTTTATATTTTTTCAATAAATGAGGATGATGATGAATATGTAGGCAAATATAAAAAATTGAGAAATTGTGAATATACTGAAAGCAATTTAATTTGCATTAAATTATTTAATGAATTAAATAATAATTTAAATATGTATGCAAATTATAATAAAAAGAAAAATGATGAATATATAACTTATAATATTGAAAATAATACAGATAAAGATAAAAATACTGTTATTGAAAATAAAAAAGATGATATAATTAAAAATGATACTAATAATAAAAATAATTTAAATAAAGATAATATTAATAATAATAATATTAAAAAAGACAATACAGACATTAATAAAAAAATAATTAAAGATGAAAAAATAAATGGGAAAAATGATGTTGTCAATGATGATATAGATAAAAGTAATAATGATGGTATTGAAAAAGAAAATATTGAAAACAGTAGTAAAGAAAATGATAATAATACAAATAAGATTAATAATGAAGATGAAAAAATAAAAGAAGATTTTAGTAATAATGAGAATAAAAATAACTCAGTTGATAAAGATATAGTTGTTAATGAAAATAATCAAAAAAAACAATATAATTGTGAGGATGAAATTTTAAAAATATTATCAAGCGACAGTAATAAAGATGGTTTTGATGATATTACTAAAAAAAGAATAAATGGATTATTTTGGATAGATAATAATAAATTTACAATAATTGAGTATTTGGGAGTAAAATTAGAAATCCCTGAGATGTCTACATTAGATGATTCATTTATTTATATTAAACCATTAAATATTAATGAAATAATGACCACTCCAACTGATATTCTTAATATTACGTATCCGATTGGATCAAATGAGCAGCAGGGATATGAAATATATCTAAATGGGGAAAATAACAGTAAATTTTTAAATGCAATAAAATTAAGTATCAAATATGATTTTAGGAAATTACGTTCCTCTACAAGAAATAGAGATGTTTCAATTCATTATTATGATATGTTAAAAAAACAATGGGAAGTATTACTAAATAATAAAGTAGATTTTAGACAAAATTATGTCTCTGCTATAACCGATCATCTATGTCAAATGTTTGCAGGTGTCAGTATAAAAAATATGACTCCCGAAAAAAATACTGATAATAAGGAACAGGTAAAATATATAATTGAACCAGGAAAAAATAAAATCAGATTATTTAATAGTGAAATATATGATTTTTATACAGTAAATGGTGTTATTGATGATTACAGCGTTGATCTTTCAAAAAAAAGTATTGCAAATAAAGAAAAATTATCTTTTGGATTAGCTAATAAAATACATTTTGATGAATTTAAAGTAATAAATAACTTTATAAAAGTTTATTCTGTGGATGATAATAAAAAAACAAAATTAATTTTTAATGATAATTTTTGTATTAAATCAAAAGATATTTATGATTCGTATAAAAAAAATAATGATTTTGTTTTTTATTATTAATTAATAAACTCTTATTTTGGCAGCAGTGCTTCAATTAAATCAAGTTTCCATTTGTTCGTATCTTTATTATATGCACCAAATCCGGAGCAAAACTCCCAATATGTCCAGAAAATTCCTCTTGTTTCTGCTTCTCGAGCAACAAAGGCAGTCCATCTGGCTCTATCTGACATATTAGCTTTGCTGTATGCACCAAATTCACCTAAAAACAAAGGTACATTACCGTTATTTTGCTGCCAATTAACAGCAGTATCTAAGTCATTTCTTACTGCTTGTTTTTCCTGCTCTGTAGCACTCCATGTTGTACCAAGCCATGCATTTGAGCCGGCAACCCAGTCTGCTCCCTGATGTGTAAATTGAAAAGGATTATAATAATGTACTGTTACAATAAGATTGTTATCAGACGGAAGTATAAGATCACTTAATCCGCTGATACCTCCCCAGTTAGCCGTACCTATAATAAGTTTTCTTGTTAAATTATTTGCACCGGTACTTCTGATTAAACTAACTGCCTCTGATAAAAATTGATTCCACTTGGCTGGTGTTAGATTATCATTTGGTTCATTTAATATTTCAAAGTACAAATAATCATTAGAATAATTTATAAATTCATTTGCAATTTGATTCCATAAACTCAAAAATCTTGCTTTATGTCCATCAGGATTACCCATTATTTCTTCATAATGATGAATGTTTATTATTGTAATCATATTTCTATTGACACTTTCATCAACAGCCCATTTAACTCTATCCATAAATGTAGTATCAATTGTATATGGAGAATTTGTTAGTGCATGATTTGACCATCTTATAGGGATTCTGACATATTTAAAACCTGCATCTTTAATCTTATCAAAATAAGATTCTTCCAAAACAACACCCCATTCGCCTTCATTGGGAGCTTCTAAAGCATTGCCTAGATTAATTCCCGCATAATTATTATTCCCGCCTGTATAATTACCCTCTCTGTCGGAAGTTGTACTTGATGTACTGCTATTGGTACTGCTGTTCCCATTGCCCTCACTGGAATTTATGTAACTGCATTGAAAAAAAATTAATAATATAAAAAATAACAATAAAATTTTAAATATTTGTTTTTTTATTAAAAATCTGTTTTCCATAAAAAATCCTGAAATTTATTATTTTATATCGTTCAATATGAATTATAATTAAATATAATATAAAATGCATATATATTCAATAAAAATGCTTATGTAATCGTTTACATTAACCGGAAGGGATTAATCATTAATCGTTACGTTTTATTAAAAAAATACTTGAAAAATTGTTTAAAATTAGTATAATTGTTACTGGGAGGGATAATTATGGAATATCAAGGAAATTTATTTGATTCATCAATAATAATTGATGAAGATCAATTACCGCAAAAAACAAATCAATTTAAAAATAAGCCTGAAAATGATTATTGCACAGATATTACTATTAATAATATTCCGCATTCAATTGATGAAATCGAACTGCAGATAGACAGGTTAAAACACAGATGGAATGAATGCACATATTTAATAGGGCAGAGGTTAAAGTATATCAATGATTATAAACTCTTTGAGGATAAAGGGTATACTGATTTTTCAACATATGTTAAAGTCGCTTTAAAAATGTCTGAAAATAATGCATATTATTATATTGCCATATTTGATTATTTTACAGAAGAACAAACCAAACTTGCTGGAAGTAAATTAAAGCTGATAATTCCTTTATTAAATAAGGTTAAGAAAGATTCTACAATTCCTGAAGATTTAAGAAATGATAAGATTAATACGTTGAAAAATGAATTATACACAAGTATTAGAAATAAAACATATAGAGAAGCTGAAAAACTTATTAAGGAACTTAAAAATAAATATTTTTTTAATCTTGAAACTGTTCATGAAGATTTAAGAAGAATCATTGTAAAAAATGATAGGATTATTATTAACGAAAGTGATAAAGATATACAAAGGCAAATAATTGATTTTGTTGAAAGTTTGTATCAGTAAGATAATATGTTTCATATATTGCAGTATTTGATTATTGCTTGACATTTATTTAATATCCTGTATAATCCCACTTGATTTTTAATATAAGGAATATTAATGGAAAAAGAATCAAGAATTTATGTTGCAGGGCATACAGGATTGGTTGGTTCAGCAATTATTAGAAAATTGAAAAATGATGGTTATAAAAATTTAATAATAAAAACAATAGATGAACTGGATTTAATGGATTCAGTTAAAATTAAAGATTTTTTTGAAAAAGAAAAACCGGAATATGTTTTTAATGCTGCGGCAAAGGTTGGAGGTATTAATGCTAATAATACCAGAAAAGCCGAATTTATTTATGAAAATTTAACGATACAGAATAATATTATTCATAATTCTTATTTAAATAAAGTAAAAAAATTATTATTTCTCGGCAGTTCCTGTATTTATCCTAAATTATGTAAACAGCCTATAAAAGAAGAATATTTTTTAAGCGGTTATTTGGAAGAAACTAATAATGCATATGCCATTGCAAAAATTGCCGGTATAATTATGTGCCAATCATATAATCAGCAATATGGTACTAATTATATTTCCGTGATGCCTACGAATCTTTACGGACAGAATGATAATTTTAATCTTGAAAATTCTCATGTACTGCCTGCCTTAATAAGAAAATTTCATGAAGCCAAGATTAATAATTTAAGTGAAGTAGTTGTATGGGGAACAGGAAAAGTAAAGCGTGAGTTTTTGCTGGTAGATGATCTTGCTGATGGAGTCGTTTATTTAATGAATAATTATAATGAAAGTGATATTATCAATATTGGTGTAGGCGAGGATATAACAATCAAAGATTTAGCATTATTAATTAAAAATATAGTAGGTTATGAGGGCGAAATTATTTTTGATTCTTCAAAACCGGATGGAACTCCTCAAAAATTGCTTGATGTATCAAGATTGAATAATATAGGCTGGAAGGCAAAAACCGGCTTGGAGGATGGCTTAAAACAGACGTACCGGTGGTTTATTGATAATTATGACAAAATTAGAAATTAATTTTTAAAATAATAAAAATATATGCAGTTTAATAATATTATTACAATAATATTTTTTTGTTTTCTCGGCTTATCAATAATAGTAAAGATTTTATTGGATTTAATTAATTATAATCATAGAAAAAAGAATAAAGATATTATACCTGATGAATTAATTGGTTTTGTTGATAAAGATAAATTAAATATTATTAATAAGTATTCTAATGCAAAACTTATTTTTTCATTGGTTGAATATTTTTTTGATAAAATAGTTTTATTAATTATTTTATTTTTCAGCCTTATTCCTATTTATTATAGGTTTTTATCAAATAATTTTAGTAATATTTATATTTTATCATTATTATTTTTCGGCGGTTTTTATTTTTTTCAATTTTTTATTGATATACCTTTCAGTTTATATTTTAATTTTATTATTGAAAAAAAATATAATTTTAATAAAATGACTTTGATGTTGTGGATAAGTGATTTTATTAAGAAAATACTTATTACAGTATTACTTGGTATAATAATTTTAATTCCGCTAACATATTTCATTTATCATTTTAGTAATATCTGGTGGATTTTATTATGGATTTTTTTCTTTTTATTTTCATTAATAATTCAGATAATATATCCGACAATAATTGCTCCGCTCTTTAATAAATTTAAACCTTTAGAAAACGAAAATTTAAAAATAAGGATTGAAGAATTATTAAAAGATACAGGATTAAAATCAAGTGGTATATTTGAGATGGATGCTTCTAAGCGAAGCTCGCATTCTAATGCATATTTTACAGGAATAGGTAAGTCAAAAAGAATAGTCTTATTTGACAGCCTTTTAGATAATCATACAGAAGATGAAATATTAGCTATATTGGCTCATGAAATAGGGCATTATAAATATAAACATGTATTAATTAATTTTTTTATATCTTTAATAGTATCTTTACTGGGATTATTACTTGCATATTTATTAATAAATAATAAAATGATATATAATGCTTTCGGATTTACTGATAATTTTAATATTAAATTTGCTAAATATGTAGGTTTATTGTTATTAAGTATTTTATTTAGTCCGGTGAGTTTTTTTCTTAGTCCAATCGGCTCTATTTTATCAAGAAAATATGAATACCAGGCAGATAAATTTTCATATGAGGCATTAAAATCCAGTAAACCCTTAATTGATGCATTAAAAAAATTAAATATTGATAATTTAAGTAATTTGTATCCGGCTGATATTTATGCATGGTTTTATTATTCTCATCCTCCATTATTTAAACGAATTAAAGCATTAAAGTCATATGGAGATAAAAATGAATAAAGCAAATTTTTTTTCAGTATTATTGATTGTATTAACTTTATGTTCATGCATTGATTTATTTAAGAAAATAGATAAGGATTTATCTAATAAAGATTTATCTAATCAGGATTATACAAGCAAGAATTTAAATGGTTTTAAGTTTACAAATTCAAAACTTAATAATTCCAGATTTGATGATTCTAAACTAAAAAGTGCTGATTTCACTAATGCTGATTTAAGTTATTGTGTTTTTAAGAATGCAGATATGCAGAAATCTGTTTTTAAAAATACAGATTTATATTCAGTTGATTTTACAAATACTAATCTGCGAGGTGTGGATTTAAGCGGTCTTAATTTAATGAATACAAATTTTACCGGAGCAGATTTGCGGGGAGTTGATTTTAAAAAATCTAATTTAACAGGTGCGGTTTTTTATGGAGCAGATATAAGAAAAGCAAATTTTATAGGAGCTGATGTTGATGTAGAAACTCTTTTTACTGCAAAAGATTTAGATAAAGCCGTAATGCCGTATGGAACAATTTATAAAAGAAAAAAATAAAAACTATATTCCTATATTTTCTATTTGTTTTAATAATTCTAATCTTCCTGTATTTTTTGGAACAGAATAAAACAGGAAATCATTTCTATCAACGAATAATTCCAGTGCAATCATTGTTCTTTGTTTTTCTCTTTGCGCCTTTGATAATTTGTCTGATTTAGTAAGAATATATAAGGTTGTTATATCTTTTAGGTTTTTAAACCACATGTTTAACATTTTATCATTTTCGTTTGGTATTCTCCTGATATCAAGCAAAAATAAAATTAACTTTAACTGTTTCCTTGTTTGCAAATATGTTTCAATATTATTTTCCCATTTTTTTTTAATATTTTGACTGACTTTTGCAAATCCGTAACCGGGAAGATCAACAAAATAGAATGTGTTATTAATAAGAAAATAATTTAATAACTGTGTTTTACCGGGAGTAGCAGAAATTTTTGCTATCTTTTTTTTACATAAATCATTCAGCAAACTTGATTTTCCAACATTGCTTCTGCCTACAAATGCTATTTCCGGCAGATTGGTTGCAGGAAGGTTATTATTATCATTAAAACTTTTATAAAAAATTACATTGTTTATTTTAAGCATAAAATATCCTTAAAATTTACCAAGATCTTCAGGATTTTTCCCATATATTTTATTAGAATAATCTTTCTTTTTATTATAATATTCTATTGCTTTATTTAGTAAATACTCTTTTTTATTTAAATCAGGTTCATCTAATACCAGTTCTAATAGATAATTTAAAATTTCGCCTATAATTGGACCTTCTGTAAGATTTAATTCTTTCATTATTAAATTGCCGTCAATATCCAGATCTTTTATTTTAAATGCATTATCTATTTTTAATATTTTTTCTATTCTTTGTTGAAATTTTAAAAAAACCTCAGGTGTACCCTGTTTCATGCCATTTCCAACTCTATCAGCTTCACGTAATTTAAATAAATCACCTAAATTTTCCAGTCCTATATTTCTTATGAATCTTCTAACAGCTCCGTCTGTCCATTCTGATGTATAATAAAACATATGATATTTAACCAGATGAGTTATTTTTTTTATATCTGAATTTTTAAATTTAAGTCTTTTTAATATTTTATATGTCATACCGGATCCGATTATTTCATGATTATAAAATGTATTTTCATTTTCTTCATCATCTTTTTCTCTTATTGTATTAGGTTTTGCAATATCATGAAAAAGAGCAGCAAATCTTATAATATAATTGTCCTCCTGGGCGGCATCACATGAATATAAATTATGATAATAAACATCATATTTGTGAAATTTATTTTGCTTGACACCATAACAATTATCAAGTTCTGGTAATATATATTTTAATAAACCAGTAATTCTCATATATTCTAATGAAATAGAAGGTTTTTTTGTAAACATTATTTTAATTAATTCTTCACGTATTCGTTCAACAGAAATCTTTAATATATTACGAGATAATTCGATTATTGCATTTAAAGTCTTTTTTTCTATCTTGAAATTTAATTGAGATGCAAATCTGCATGCCCTCAGCATTCTCAATGCATCTTCATTAAATCTTTCCTGGGGAATACCGATTGCTCTTATTATTTTATTTTTTAAATCTTTTTTACTGTTATAATTATCAATTAATTTATTATTAATAACATCATATGCAAAAGCATTGATAGTAAAGTCTCTTCTTTTTAAATCTTCATCTATTGTTTTAACAAAAGTAATGTTGTCAGGATGCCTGTTATCTAAATATATACCGTCTGATCTGAAAGTTGTAACCTCGTATTCTTCATTCTCAAATAGAATGATAATTGTGCCATGTTCTATACCTACCGGTATAACATGTTTAAATATTTTTTTTAATTCTTCAGGTTTTGCATCGGACGCAAAGTCATAATCACTGATTTTTCCATCAAGAAGGTAGTCTCTTACTGCACCGCCTACAAGAAATAATTGAAAATTATTATTCTTAAAAATTTTTGCGAAATTATTAATTACTTTTGGTAATTTCATAAGCAAGGATATTTATCATTTTTTATTATAAAAGTCAAAGAATACTTCTGTAATAAAATTTTTATTAATATGCAAATATTATACATATATTAATTATAATTAAATATAATTAATATTAAAATAGTTAAAAAAGATTTGCTTTTTTAACTTAAATAAGTTAATTATTAGGAAAAAAAGGGTGATATAATTTTATGAAGAAGAATATAGGTGTTTTATTTGGCGGTATGTCGGTTGAACATGATGTATCAATAATTACCGGTTTACAAATAATTGAAAATATTGATAAAGCTAAATATAATGCCATACCATTTTATATTGATAAAACGGGTGAATGGTTTTCAGACAAAAAACTTATAGATATTAAAATATTTGATCAATGGGAATCAAACAAGAAAAAGTTTAAAAAATTTTACCCTTCATTAAATAAAAAAGATAAAAATAATTTATTAATAAATGCCGATGTAATTATAATCGCAGCACATGGTACTCAATGTGAAGACGGTAAGCTGCAAGGAATTTTTGAGTTTCTTGATATACCATATTCCAGCAGCGGTGTAGTTGGCTCTGCTACCGGAATGGATAAGATCATAATGAAAAAAATATTTTCCGGAATGGGTTTACCTGTATTGCCTTATTTATGGTTTACAAGAGATGAATGGAATAAAGAGCAAAAAGAGTGGATAAATAAGATTCATTATACTCTTGATTATCCTATTTTTGTAAAACCTGCTAATCTTGGTTCTTCTATCGGAATCTCTATGGCAAATAATGAAAAAGAATTAATAAATGCCGTTGAAATTGCTGTAAATTATGACAGCAGGATTTTAATTGAAAAAGGAATTAAAAAAGCTGTTGAGATTAATGCAAGTGCATTATATTATAATAAGGAAATATTAATTTCAGAATTAGAAGAGCCTGTACATTGGGAGGAATTTTTAAGCTTTGAAGATAAATATATAAGACCTAATAGTAAATCAAAATCCGGTCTTTCTAATATGTCCAGAAAAATACCGCCTGATATAAATGATGATATCAAAAATGAAATAAAAGAATATACAAAAAGAATATATAGAGCAATGGATTGTAAAGGTGTTGTAAGGATTGATTATATACTTGATAATGATAGAGAAAAAGTATATGTAAATGAAATTAATACAATCCCGGGATCTTTCAGTTTTTATCTTTGGGAGCCTGTAAATATTAATTTTACTAAATTATTGGATATGATTATTGATGAATCAATAAAGGCAAATGAAAATAAAAAACAAAATATACTTGTTTATGATTCTCAAATTTTAAAAAGAATGAATGGTGCAAAATTACAAAAAGTTTGATTTAGTTTTCCCGTACAAAGTTATTGCTGTTGTCTAAAGAATAAATTTCTATTTTATTACTGTAAGAATATGAATATCTACTTCCTATAGCAAATGTTTTACCGTTTTTGCCAAGTTTTCCTATTAAGTAACCATAAGGCATATAAGGTAGATCACGTTTATTTTTTGGATCTAACTCCTGTGAGTCAATACCATCAGGTCCAAAATAAACGAAATAGTTATTTGGTAAAACTCTATGTCCCAATGAACCGATAAAAATTTTTGCAAGATATGTATTATCAAGATTATATGAGATATGTTTATTATCTTTATTAATAATATTTTCAGAATAATTAAATTGATCTTTATTATCTATATTAAGCCATGATAAATAACTTACATATAAATTTCCGTCTTTCCATGGTTTACTGCCTTTTTTATTAATTGAAACAGCACCGGTATTATTAATATTTTTTAAAATAATCGGTGCAGTTACGGTATCTTCATTATTTTTATAAGAATATGTAATTATATCAAATTCTTCCAATGATTCATTCCCTACAGATGATAAAATAGCCGGTTCCGTATCAATTAAATGAGTCCCGGCTGTAATATTAAATGATAAATACGGATTAATACAATAACCGGTTCCATACCAGTCATCCATTATATCTTTTGCCTTGATTCCTATAATTTTATCCGAATCTATAGAATAATTTTTATTATTTTCTATATTAAGGTAAAATTTACCTTTATAATCTGTTTCATTGGAGTAATTATACTTAGGTATGTTAATTTTTACAAATAATTCAGGTATTTCTATATCACCTATTTTCAATATAACTGTCTTATCTTTTGTTTCTTTTGCATTTGATGCAGTAAATGTTACTTTATAATATCCCGGTTTATAGATAGATAATAAGCTGTTTATAGGATTTTTTGAAACTTCTAAGAAGTAATATCCTGCTAAATAATTATTAAAAAACTGCATATCTGATGTGTTGTCAGGATTACTATTTATATTTTCTTTATTAATATCAAGATCTAAATATTCAATTTGCCATGAAAAATCAATATCCTGATTTATATTCTCTTCACCTAAAATACCAGCAAGCTCAATTTCTACCTGAAAATCACTTTCTCTTGGAGCCCTGTCTTCGACATAGGTTAGAGATATATTTTTAATATTAATAGGTTTTGCTTCGTTATTTGTACCTTCTGATGAACAGGAAAATGAAAAGAATAATATTATTATTAGCAGAATAAAATATATATACCTATCCATAATAACAATTTTATCACAAATGTGTAAAATGTCAATATTTATTATTAATAAATGTAAAAAATATAAAATCTATATATTTAAAATGATATTTTATTAAAAAATAATTAATATTATAAAAACTATAATGAATATTAATTTCAAAATTGAATCAATAAATTGTCAATACAATAAATTTTTGTTAATATAATTTAATATCATATTTATTGGGGGCAAAATTTATGAAAATTGTACTATTATTAGCAGATGGATTTGAAGAAACAGAAGCTGTTACATTGATGGATTTATTACGAAGGGCAGAATATGATTTATATACTGTATCAATAATGGGAAGACTTGAAGTTAAAGGCGGTCATGATATTTCTTTATTATCGGATAAATTATTTAATGATGTAGATTTTAATACATTTGATATGATTATTTTACCCGGAGGTGTTCCAGGGGTACCTAATTTAGCCGGTGATGATAAAGTCCTTGAAATAATAAAAAAATTTTTTAATGAAGGTAAATATATAGGTGCAATATGTGCTGCTCCTTTTGTACTTGAAAGGGCAGGTATATTAAAAAATAAAACTGTAACATGTTACCCGGGATGGGAGGATAAACTGGATTCTCCAAATATAATTAAAGATAATGTTGTTGTTGATGGTAATATTATAACTAGCAGGGGAGTAGGCACGGCAATTGATATGGGATTAAAAATAGTGGAAATAGTTTCTTCAAAGGATAAAAGTGAAGAGTTGAGAAATAAAATTGTATATAATTAATAATAAATTTTATTGGAAGACAGGAATTACTATATTAATCATACATTTATGATTAAAATTTCATCTTAACACTAATTTTATAATCCTGATAATAACCGACATTTGTTGAGCCGAATTCACCGGGATTCCAATCATGATTAACTATTTCCCAGCCCAGTGGATATGTCGCAGTTATATTAATTGTAAATGCCTGTAAGGGCTCAATATCAGCAAACCAGCTTAATAAAGAAGACTGGTCATCTATGCCAAATAAATAACTTAATCCTACTCCGACATAAGTATTAATTGTAAATTTTATCATACCGTATAGATAATCATGCCTTAAAAAAGTCAGCGGTTTTTTATCGTTATTTTGATAATTTTTTCTTTCATTTTGATCCATTTTAACCCAATCAGATGCAGTATACAAATCATCCAGGTCATTCTCCCACCAGTCTATCATACCGCTGCCGTAAAATTGATATTCCATTAATAAATAAATACTCGCATGTGTCTGTGGAATACTGATTGTATAATCAATACCTATCGAAGCTTCAAGTCCTTTATAAAGGTAAAATTCTTCATCATAATATGATTTAGTTTTAAAGCTTTTATGGTCAAATCTGTAAAGGATTTCAAAAAAAAGTCCTATTTCTATATCAGCTTTAAAACTAAATCCGACAATGTGCGAAAAGTCATTATTTGTATATTTGGGTAAATTTAATTCTTCAGGATCTTTTTCGTATTCTATTTCAGGCAGGAATAGGGTATATAAAAACTCAAAATTAAACCTGTCGATATTAAATAATGTTGCTGCACCGATTTTAAAACCCCAGCCGGTCTGTTCAATAGGATTATCAGGAGCTATTACAAATGTTTCAATCTTCCACATATCCAATGGATAAAATGTTGCAATTAATGAGAGTTTTCCTTCCGGTCTTGCATTTGGATTTAACGGATCATGCGGATTAAAAAAATCAAGCGGTTTAAATATGTATCCGTAGCCTCTTGCAAAACGCATTAGTCCTGCCTGTATATCAAAGTACAGATTACCTCCTTTAAAATAGAGTCTTTCCAGATCAAAAGAGCCTATATAAGTATTTTTATAATAAAAGGGTATAGAGTAATAAGTAGATGCAACTAATTTATTGGATGGTATTACTTCCATAGTTTCAGGATTAATGTAATAAAAAATACTCGATGATAATGCCTGATTTTTATAATACAATCTGTATAGATTTGTATAATTACCCGATAAAAGATTGATATTCACAGCCATATCAAATGTAATATATTCATTTATAACAGCTTTAAATCTTAGGTTAGCATAATTATTCATACCCCAGCTAAACTCACCGTAATCATCACCTTCGTATTCTCTTTTGTGCTGAAAATCAGTTATGGATTCGAAAACTCCGTAAAATCTAATATGGGATTCATCAGTGTATAGATGAAAAATTGTTAAAATTAATATTAAAATTATAATAGTTTTTTTCATTTATAAAATCCTAAACAAAAATGCCTTAATATTATTGACCACTAAGATACTAATGCACAAAAAATATTAAATTAATAATAAAAAGTATTTTTACTATAATTCTTAGTGTCTTTGTGCCTTGGTGGTTAATATTCATTATTATTTTTATACTATCATTTTTCAAGGTTTTTAAGGCTGAATGTTCTTTCAGGAATATCTATATCCAATTGAAGTTTTATCATCTTAAAAACAGTTTTTGAATTTTTTCTTAATAAATCACGCATCTGGAACTCTGTAGTAAAATATTTTTTGTCAATCCATTTAGCATCTAAGGTTAATATTTCTTTTAATTTAGCACCCGATAAAGCATACAGTTCCACCTTTAATGCTGCATAAGTTTCTTTATCAACCCATATTATTCTTTTTGCATATGATACGGTTTTTTTCTTAGCCGTTAGTTCCAGCACCCATACATCTTTACCTTTAAATTTTGTATCACCGTTAAATTTTTCTTCTCCTATTATTTTTGCATCATACTGACTTTCCAGCGTGTCATTATCTATTGTATCTTCATATGAAAGATCACTGCCCATCATTGATTCTCTCAGCATATGCCCTGTTATAGGCATTACTTCCTCAAGATCTTCCGTGTAGACAAAAAGGTTGCCGTCTTTTTTTAAATATTTTGTTCCCTGATCATCCGGATTTGTGAATACCATAAAAAAATTTAGTCTTCCTTTTGCATATGCATAAAATGTTTTTTCATATTTTTTGCCTGAAATAAAAATATTCATTTCACCTTCATATTTAATAGTATCATATACTTCATTGTTATCTAATTTTCTTATTATATCAATTACTTCTACTGAAAATAAATTTGTACTTAATATCAGCATTAAAATAATAATAATTATCCTTCTCATTTAATTCTCCTCCTTAAAAATATTTTTTTATTAATGTTTTATATAATGGTAAAATATTAATAATAATAAAGCATGGTAAAAGTATAAAAATATGAATTTTTATACTTTTTGTTTACCTCCTTAATGCTTCCACAGGTTCTATAAACGCTGATTTTAATGAAGGAAATATTGTACAAAATGATGTTAGTATGGTCCCGAATAAAAATCCTTTTAATAAAATCAGTATAGAAAATTTTATGAATATTGTTGATGAAACCGGAAAATCAACACCGCCTGTTAAAGTATCCATGCTGATTGGGAAATTTGAAGCAATACCTGTTGACAGGGCTCCAAGTAAGGTGCCTCCGAGTGAACCTAAAATACTCAGTAATAATGCTTCTAAAAAGAAAACAAGGATTATTTCTGCTCTGTCCATACCGAGTGCTCCCATCATCCCGATTTCTTTTATTCGTTCATGAATTATCATTATTACTGTATTTATTATTAAAAAAGAAGCCATTATGATAAAGATTGCATATATTATATAATATATGAATTCAAACTGTCTGAACATAGCTATAAATGGAAATTGTTCCCAATCTTTTATAATCAGATCTTTGTTTTTATTAATTTTATCATCAATCTGCTTACTGATTACATCTGCCTTGTTAAGATTATCAACAAATACATAAATGCATTGTGTTTGATCATATAAATTTGCAAGATTCTGCATTTTATTAAATGGTATTAATACATAATTATTATCAACAATTGCATAGTCATATTCAAAAATACCTACAAGCTTAGGCTGATAATATTTATCGGAATATTGGCTTGATAAAATTTTAAACGGGATTCTTATGGTAACAGCTGACTGAAAGAATTTTAAAACGTAATCTTTATCATAATCAACGTCTGATCTTAAATTATATATACCTGTTTCATTATCAAAATTATATATTGTTAAAAATTCTTCTTTTTTGTAATCAATTTTAAATATATCATCAAGTATAAGAGCATATTTACCGATTTTAATGGGAATGCTTGTAATTGTCAGATTCATATATATATCCAATAATTTTAAATAATCCTCTTTACTGTTTGTCTGTATTTGTTTTAGTTTACGTTTTGATAATTTTTTATTACCGTTATTAAAATCCCAATTATTATTTTTAAATAAGTCAAGATAATAAATATTTTTATCTTTATTAAATTTATATGTTTTATTAAAAAGTTCTGCATCCTTTGGATCATTTAAATTATCTACAAGCCATAAAAACTCATATTTATCTAAGATTTCAGGTATAATTTCCATTTTTTTAGCCAAACGGTAACCGATCATACATTCATTTTTATTATTGTCAGGCAGTTTTCCTATTACCAGACCATTTGATTTTTTTGTATAGTTATAATATGCATATTTATTAATTTGATTTTTATCTTTTGCTGTATTTTTTATTTCTTCAAAATCTACACCAGCTATATATCCATGTTTTACCATGCTGTTGGTGAATGTCCCAAATGATAATATCCTTGATGAAATATATTTTATACCACTTATCTGTTTTATTTTTTTTATTATATCTTCGTAATTATTAATAGGATATTGTAAAGGCAGAAAATCTTCTTTTTCTTCAAAATTGGAAGTAGTAATTTTTATATGACCCGATTCAAATGTTTGTGCTATTCTCTTGGCGCTGTCAAGCATACCTTCAATATAACTCATCATAAAGATTATTAAAAATACAGCTAAGGATACAGCCGATATGCATAATATGGATCTTCGTAAATTTCTAAATATATTCCTATATGCAATTTTTAATAAATATAAAAATCCGCCTTTTTTAATATTATCATTCATCAATATCTCCTGGTATTTTATTCACTACAAAGACACCAGGACACAAAGTTTATTTATTTTAGTGTCTTTGTGGTAATAATTCATTATTCATTCAAATCTCAAGCAATCAACAATTGACATCTTAATAGCTTTTTTTGCAGGAATCATTGCAATCAATGAGCATATAATTGGACCCATAATTAAACAGCCTATAATTGTCTGAGGATGCCATGCACCTCTGAAAATACCGACTATACGATATCCAAAATCCTGCATATTTGCTGATTCCATAATATTTGTATAATCAACACCATATTTTATAATAAAATAAGCACCGATAATCCCCAATAATGCACCGATTAATGTACCTATTAAACCTATAAACCATGCTTCTATTGTAAATAACCAGAAGATCTGTACATCTTTCATTCCCAATGCTCTAAGCATCCCGATTTCCTTAGTTCTTTCAAAAATAGCCATCAGGATTGTATTTGTTATACCGATTAGTGCCAAAATAAATAAAATAAATATTAATAATTTATTTCCTACTGTTTTTGATCTTGTAATTGCAAGAAAATCTTTTGCATCTTCTTTCCAGTTGACTAAAACAAGATTGTCAGGTAAATCATTACCTAATTTTGCAATAATTGTTTTCGGATCTTCAAATTTATCAGGAAGTTGTGTATCAATTTCATTTTCTTTTGTTTTTTTCCTTATACATAATTCTGTAATTTTGCCGTTTAACAGTATACCGTTTTCATCCTGTAATATATCCAGCGGTATATAAGCTATATTTCCATTGGTTTTTGGATTTGGAGAATTAACTATACCTGCTATTGATAAATTTATTAATTGGTGTACATGATGGATTTTGCCTAATTGATCTTTAATATCTATTATTGTTGATAATCTTACATTATCTCCAACCCTTACTTTAAGATTTTTTGCTCCTTTTACACCGATTAAGATTTTATTTTCTCTATTGTTAATAAACTTTGAATCTTTAGTATCAAGATATAAATGATATTTAAAAACTTTTTTTTCCAGATCCGGATCTATACCAATTATTATAAAGGGCAATTCATTTTCTGTACTTAATATTGATCCTGTAAAAACGGCATGAGGTGAAGCATTATAACCGTTTTGATTAAGTTTTTTTATTATTTGAGAATAATCTTTAAATCCTTCATAAATTGGCAGTTCGTCTTTTTTTTCATAGTATTTTTTTGCATATATTTTAGCACTTCCTGTTTCAAAATTTATTAAATTTCTTCTGGAATCAATATCAGCACCATATAACCATGCATCCATAAATATATATAAGCCTATGCCGACTGCTATTGCCGTCATAGTTAACAGTGTTTTTATCTTATGCCTGTAAAGATTTTTATAAGCAATCTTAAATAAATCAAGTATCATTTAGATAATCCTTTATTATATATCAACCTTTTTGATATATATTCTTGAAATCGCAGATAAACGCAAAAATATTTTTTTTATTTTAATTTTAAAATTATTAAAAATATAACAGTGTTTTTCAGCGTTCATCTGTGGTTCCTTATTAATAAATTATTCAAATCTCAATGTATCTGCAATAGGCATTCTCACAGCTTTTACTGCCGGCCATAATGCGGCTAAGACTGCAATTATTGTAGCTACAATCGGTGATATTATTATAGTATGAGGGTTCCATGCACCTCTAAAAACACCGATTATCCTGTACCCGATATCATTCATATTTGCTTTTTCAAAAATTTGAGTATAATCTAATCCCCAGTAGATAATCCAGATATCAAGGGGCATTGCTATTACAAGTCCTATAAATGAACCGATTAAACCTATTAAACCGGCTTCCATTAAAAATAATAAAATAACCTGTGAGTTTTTCATCCCGAGAGATCTGATCATGCCAATTTCTTTCATTCTTTCAAAAATAGCCATGAGCATAGTATTTGTAATACCTATTACTCCCAGTAAAAACAAGAGGCTTGTCATAATATATGTGGATACTATATCATTTGCCGCCATTGCAAGATAATCTTTTGCATCTTCCTGCCAGCCGACAACTACAAGATTATCCGTCAGTATTTTACCGAGTATTTTTTTTAAATATTGAGGTGATTCATCCTGTTTTGGCAATTGATGCTCTTTTGCACCTTTTTTCCTGATACATATTTCAGTGATCCTTCCATTCAGCATTATTCCCATATTTCCTTGTAATATATCCAGTGGAAGATACGCTATATTACCGTTTGTTTTAGGATTTGGAGAATTAACAATGCCGCATATTTTTAAATCAATCAGCTGATGAACATAATGTAGAATGCCTAAATCATCTTTTATATCAATAGTAACAGAACACCTTACATAATCGCCAACCTTAACATTTAAATCCTTAGCTCCTTTAACACCTATTAAAGCTTCAAATTTACCGTTAGTAACAAATCTAGAATCATCAGTATCTAAAAAGTTATGATATTTAAAAACGGTTTTTTCAAGGTAAGGATCTATACCAATAAATATAAATGGTAATTCCAATTCTTTACTTATTAATGAACCGGAAAATACCGCATGCGGCGCAGTATTGTATCCAAGATTATTTAATTTATTTATGATTGCTTTATAATTATCAAATGCTTCATATAGAGGCAGTTCATCTTTTTTTTCAAAATATTTTTTTGCATATATTTTAGCACTTCCTGTTTCATAATTAATTAAGTTTCTTTTTGATTCCAGATTACATCCCAATAACCATGCGTCCATCCAGTTAAAAAGGGCAATCCCAACTGCTATTGCAGTTATAGTTAAAAAAGTTTTAACCTTGTGACGTCCCAGATTTTTATAGGCAAGTTTTAAAAAATTTATTTTAGCTTTGCCCATTTTTTTTATTCTCCTCTATAATTTTACCGTCTCTTATTTTAACGATTCTATCAGCATAATCCATTACAAGCTTGTCATGTGTTGAGAATAAAAATGTAATATTTGATTTCTTGTTTAATCTTTTCATTATATCCAGTATTTCGCATGCAGTTTTGGAGTCAAGATTGGCAGTAGGTTCATCAGCAAGTACAAGTTTCGGTTTTTTGACTATTGCTCTTGCTATTGATACTCTTTGCTGCTGTCCTCCGGACATTTCTGCAGGCTTTCTGTTTTCCATTCCTTCCAATCCGACCTGTTTTAAAACTTCTGATGATTTATTTTTGATTGAAGATGATGAGTAGCCTAATAATGTTAATGGAAATGCTACATTTTCAATTGCAGTTAATACAGGTATTAAATTATAAGCCTGGAATATAAAACCCATTTTTTCCCTTCTTAATAATGCTAATTCATTTTTATTCATATTATCAATATTTTTACCGTCAAAAATAATTGTTCCTTTTGTTGCATTATCTAGGCATCCTAATAAATGAAGCAGGGTAGACTTGCCGCTTCCGGATGGTCCAACTATTGCTGTAAACTCCCCCTCATTCAGTTTAAAATTAATACCTCTTAAGGCATTAATAATTATTTCTTTAATTTTATAGTCTTTATATAAATCTTTTGTTTCTAATAATAAATTCATTTTATTTCCTCTTTATTTTTCTTTTTATTTTTTTTCTTTAATTTATTAATTTCAGCTAATGCCTGTACTCCGAATAATGAATTAAGATTTTCCTTGTCTACAATAGATGAGGGCACCATAAGCATAGAGTTGCCGGCTTTTAGTCCTTCCAGTAAAATATTTAATGCTCTTAATTTAAGCGAGTTTTTATCCCTGCCATATATTTTAGAAGCATCTAGTAATTTATTTGCAACTTCAATTTCGGCTTCTCCTAAAAGTATCCTGGATTCTTTTTCTCTTTCTGCCTGTGCTTTCTTGCTTAAAGCATCAAGCAGTACTTTAGGGATTATTATATCGGTAATATCTATTGATTGTATTGTAATGCCCCATTCCGATGTTTTTTTATCAACAATTTTTCTTATTGATTCTGCAACTTCCTCGCGTTTTTCTAACAGTTTTGTTAGACTAGTTTTCCCAATAGCATCTCTTAATGCAGCCTGTGCACTTAATACAACTGCGTCTGTATAATTTTGTACTTCAAGTATTGCTTTTTCGGGATCCCATATCATCCAGAAACAGAGAGCATCAACAATAACACTGACTGAATCCTTTGTAAGCGTTGTTTCGGCTTCAAAATCAGTTACTCTTATTCTTAAATCAACAATTTTATTTATTGTATCAGCAAAAGGTACAATAATAAATAATCCCGGACCTTTTATTTTTTTAAATTTTCCGAATCTTAATATAACTGCTCTATCCCATTCTTTTATCATCTGGAACATCGGGGATATTGTTAAAGCAAGATTAACCGGTATAATCATATATATTGCTTTAAAATCATTCAGTATTGATGCAATACCTGAGGCTATAAATATTGATAATATTGTAAATTCCCACCTGCCGATTATAAGATTAATTATGCCGATTATAGGAATTATTGCTAAAAAGTATAATTTATCATTTTCGGGATTTATATTAGAAAAATAACTATATAAACCGAATCCTAATCCGATTAATAATAACATCAGGATTGTATTAATAGGATTTATTGAGAAATATTTTTCAAATCTTTTTTTCATTATATTTTTTATTTTATAGCTTTCATCCTGTGTTTTTTTAAAATTAAACATAATCAAGTCTCCTCATTTGATAAAAAATTTTTCAATGTTTTAATAGAATCTTCTTTCTTTATACCTATATTATGCAGTTTGAATAAAAATTCTCCACAGAGTTTATCGATTTTTTCTCTTTTTTCTATTTCACTTATTTTTATTTTTTTATTTGCAATAAATGTTCCGTAACCAACCTGGGTATTCACCAATCCCCTGAGTTCTAATTCATTATATGCTTTTGCAACTGTATTAGGATTAATTTTTAAATCAACCGCTAATTGTCTGACAGTAGGAAGTTTATCTCCCGGTTTTAATAATCCGAGACTCATATCATATTCGACCTTTTGTATTATCTGTCTGTAAACAGGTATACCGCTTTTATTATCTAATTCTAATTTCATCTGGTATCTCTAAATTGTATTAATTTACTAATACAAGTATATTTGTATTAGTACAAAATGTCAATAAAAAAATATTTTTTTATAAAAAAAAATAAATTTAATTTTAAAAAATATGTTATATGATATAATTATATAAAATGTCCTATTTAAGGAAATATAAATGACAAATAGTATTTGCATAGTTGATGATTATAAAGAAAGTAGAGAAAAAATTGCATCAATTATCCGTAAAAATACAGATTATGAAGTCTTTACAGCAGAAAGCGGTGTAGATTTATTAAACATGTTTAAAAATATTAAAGGAAAGATTCCCGATCTTATACTACTTGATATACTTATGCCTAAAATGGACGGTTTTGAAGTAGCAAAATTGCTTAAATCAAGTGAAATAGGCAAAGAAATACCTATAATTTTCATTACGGCTTTGAGTGATATAGAAAATATTAAAAAAGCTTTTGATATAGGAGGTGTTGATTATATTTCAAAACCATTCAGGAAGAGGGAACTTCTTGCAAGAATTAATGCTCAGTTGACCCAGAAAAAACTTTTTGATGAAATTAAAATGCAAAAAGAACATTTATATAAACAAAATGAAATATTAATTAATAAAAATACAATTTTAGAAACTACATTGGAAATATTAAACCATGATACAAAAAATATATTTTCAAATGTTAAGAACATTATTTATGAAAAAAAAGAGGATCCAACTTTATATATGATAGAGGAATGCATTGATGAGCTTTATGATTTAACTATGGAAGCTGTTGGTTACATAAGAAATGAAAGGAGAATAATTTCCGTAGTTGATATGATTAATAATATTCATATTACGGAAGACAGAATCCTATTAAGTGATCATAAAAGGATTGGGATTACTCATTCACAATATACTTTACTTTTTATAGAAGCTACTTCTTTGATTAAAAGTGCTATTTCAAATATTGTTGAGAATGCGTTAAAATATTCCCCTGAAAACACAAAGGTAGAAATAGATATAGAGAATAAAAGAGATAAAATTTTTATTCATATTAAGGATAAAGGCAAAGGGATACCATCTGATGAAAAAGAAAATATTTTAAAAAAATTTTACAGAATTAAGGATATTACTACAATAGAGGGTACAGGAAGAGGATTATGGATTGCAAATAATATAATAGAAAAAGAAGGCGGATTTTTAACATTTTTAGATAATAAAGGAGGAGGTACGGTTTTTACTATAGGTTTATATGCATATAAAGTTGATGATTTTAAAAAAAAACTGGATTTTTTAAAGAATGTATTTAATATTTCTGATCATGATATTGAGCTAAAAATAGAAAATATTAAAACTCTTATAAAAATGAATAAATTGCAGGATATTTATGATATGAATTCTGTAATAATAGCGAATTTATTAAACAATTTAAGAAGAGATAATTATAACAGGAATATCACTTATATTAAAGAAAAATTAAAACATTTATTAAATACAAATACAAATGGGAAAAAGATTTTAATAATTGATGATTCAATTTATGTGCATTATTATCTTGCATCATTTTTTAATAATCTCGGTTATAATATTGTAGGATTCGGCAATAATGGTGAGGAAGCAGTTAAATTATATGAATTGTTAAAACCTGATATTATTACACTTGACTGTACCATGCCTGTAATGTCGGGTTTGGAAGCAGCAGTCTTGATATACAAACAAAATAAAAATGCAAAATTTCTTTTTATATCGGCAATCGGCAAAGCTAAACATTTCGTAGATAAATTAAACGAGAATATACCTGAATGTAATTATAAAATTATTGAAAAACCTTTAAAAATAGATGATCTTGAAAATAAATTAAAAAATCTTTAGTTAAGATTCATCTAATTTTAATTTTAGTATTTCATTAACTATTCGTGGATTAGCTTTACCCTTTGTTTCTTTCATTACCTGACCTACAAAAAATCCGAATATATTAGTCTTACCGCTTTTATACATTTCTACCTGCTTTGGATTATTTAATAAAATAGTATCGATAATCTTTTCGATTAAATTATGATCGGTAATTTGTTTTAAACCTTCTTCTTCAATTATTTTCATAAGTTTTTTATTTTCCGTAAAAGCTTTTTTTATTACTGATTTTCCGATTTTACCGCTAATTTCTTCCGATTCAATTTTTTCTAAAAAATATGCAAAATCTTTTGGTGTTATTGATATTGTATTAAGATTATTTGATATATAAAATAATATCTCATTAAAGAACCAGTTGGCAATTATTCTGGGCTTATTAAAATGTTTTAATGTATCCTCAAAAAATTGAGCATAATCGGGATTTACCATAAATAATTTAGCTTCATCTTCATTAAAAGCATATTTTTCCATGTATAATAATTTTCTTTTTAAAGGAAGCATGGGTAAGTTTTCTTTTAATGATTTGATTTCATTTTCATCAAGTATTAATGGAAGTAAATCCGGATCCGGGAAATATCTGTAATCATGAGATTCTTCTTTTGATCTCATTAAATATGTTTTTTGAGAGCTTTCATCCCACAATCTGGTTTGCTGTTCAATTTTATATCCTAATTTTATCATTTTCTTTTGTCTTTCAATTTCATAATCTATTGCCTTTTCTATTGCTTTAAAAGAATTCATGTTTTTTATTTCTGTTTTAACACCCAATGTTTTTGAGCCTGTTTTTCTAATTGAAATATTTGCATCACATCTAAGACTGCCTTCTTCCATATTACCATCACAAATATCAAGTGATACCAATATAGCACGTAATGTAATGACATATTCTTTTGCTTCTATACCATCCGATAAATCAGGTTCACTTACGATTTCTAATAAAGGCACACTTGTTCTGTTAAAATCTACTGCACTTGCTTTTGAGCCCCATATTCCAGGTGCACCGATATGTATCATTTTTCCTGCATCTTCTTCCATATGGATTCTGTTAAGTCTGATTTTTTTAATATTGTTGTTTATATCTATTTCTATATAACCGCTGCTGCATATAGGCTCTTCAAATTGAGATATTTGATATCCTTTAGGGAGATCAGGATAAAAATAATTTTTTCTGGCAAAAATTGATCGTTTATTAATAATACAATTAGTAACATGTCCTGCTTTTATAGCCATTCTTACAGCTTCTTTATTTAATACCGGTAATACTCCTGGCTGCCCTGAACATACAGGGCATGTATTATGATTAGGGTGCTTGCCGAATTGCGTAGAACAACCGCAGAATAATTTTGATTTTGTTTTAAGCTGTGCATGTATTTCTAAACCTATTACTGCTTCATAATCATCAACCGAAGCTGTAATTTTTTGATCTTCAACATCCTTTTCTATGCCTGTTCTTCCTTTTTGCGGAGGCACTAAATAACTAGTATCCTCGATTAATGGACCGTTAGTAAGCAATCTTTCCAAATGATCCCATTTATTAGTTATATCATCTCTTAGATATGCTTCTTTATTAATTGCATGGCTAGCAGGTTTTAAATCATCACATTGAGCATCATTAATAATTTCTGCATATTTTAAAAAATCTTCCAATTCTTTGTTTAACTGATTTCTTTCTTCTTCAGATACTTCAAATGCTGCAAGGTTGATTAAATTTTCAATATCTATATGTTTTTTAGACATTAGTAAGTCCTTTCATAATTATTTTTATATAAATCATGGTGCAAGCCTGTTTCTGTCTCTTGGGAATAAACTTGCCTCTCTTACATTTTTGAGATTTAATAATTTCATGGTTATCCTTTCTAAACCCATACCAAGCCCGCCGTGCGGCGGCATTCCGAATTTAAATGCTTCAAGATAATCATTAAATTCTTTTGGGTTGCCTCCAAATTCTTTTATGCTGTTTTTAAGCATATTATAATCATTGATTCTCATACCGCCTGTTGTAATCTCTAAACCCTTAAAAAGAAGATCAAATGACCTTGTATATCCCGGCAGTCTTTCATCAGGCATTGTATACATAGGCCGTTTTTTTACCGGATATCCAATTATATAAACAAAAGATGAGGCATGATATTTTTCAAAATGACTGCATATTACTCTCTCGCCTTCGGGTGATATATCTCCGTCCATGTTTTTTATTCCGTATGAGTTTGCTATTTCCAATGCTTCTAAAAAATGAATTCTTGGGAATTTTTCAGGAATTTGTATATCAATATCAAAATCATTTAAAATATATTTATGTTCTTTTAGTATTATATTAAACATATATTTTAATAAATTTTCCTGCATATCAATAATATCTTGTTCATCATTTATAAATCCCATTTCAAAATCCAGGCTTGTATATTCATTGAGATGCCTTATTGTATCATGCATTTCTGCCCTGAAAACAGGACCGACCTCAAAAACTCTTTCAAAACCGCTTCCTACCATTATTTGTTTATAAAACTGCGGAGATTGCGCCAGATATGCTACTTTATCAAAATATTTTAATTCAAAAATATTTGTACCACCCTCGGTTCCGCTTGATATAATCTTTGGTGTTTTAATTTCTGTAAAATCATTTTTTCTTAAATATTCACAAAACAATTTAATAATTTCCGATTGTATTTTAAAAATTTTTAATATTTTTTGATTTCTGACGGATAACTGGCGTTTATCTAATATAGTCGGCAGGTTTAGTTTTTCATAGTTTTCATAAATTTTAATAGGTGTATTTCCTTTTGCTTTTCCAAGTATTTTTAAGTTATCCACCTTTATTTCTATATTATCAAAAATGCTTCTTTCTTCTTCTGTAACTTTTCCGTGTATTTCAACTACAGTCTCAAGATTAATATTTTCTATTTTTAAGTTTTCTAAAATCAACTGTGTCATGCCGGATCTGTCTCTTAAAGTATAAAACTCGATTCCGCCCAGGTTATTTATTTTATGTATCCAGCCGGAAAGTATTATTTTCTTACCGATATGTTTTCTTAGATCTTTACATAAGACTCTGTCATATTTATTTTGATCTCTGTTGTTATATGAAGATGAAATTAATTTTATTTTTTCTTTAGAATATATAGTAATAATTTTTTCTTTTGGTTCTTCATTTGTGTCTATGTTTTTTATATTATTTTTGTTGGTTTCAATATTATCCAATTTTGGAATAAAATTGATATTTAAATCTTTTTCAAAATTATATCCAACCTGCAATAATTGCTGTTCACTTAAAGGCTTACCCATAAATTGAATACCTACAGGCATGTTATTAATAAAACCTGACGGAACAGATATTGCAGGTATACCTGCTAAATTGGGTAGTACAGTAGTAATATCGGATAGATATAATTTTAATGGATCTTTGGTGCCTTCATTAAAATCAAAGGCAGTATCAGGTGTTGTCGGATTTGCTATTACATCATATTTATTTAATATTTTTTTTAATTCTTCCATTATAAATCTTCTTACTTTTTGTGATTTTCTGTAATATTCATCATAATAACCGCTGGATAATACAAAATTACCTAATAGTATTCGTTTTTTTACTTCTTTTCCGAATCCGTTTGATCTGGTTGAGAATAACATGGTTTCATAATTATCCTGTTTATAACTTCTATAACCATATTTAACACCGTCATATCTGGAAAGATTTGAGCATGCTTCTGCCGTAGCAATAAAATAATATGTTGATATGATATATTTTAATGCATCAAAAGAAACATTTTCTATTATGGCACCTTTACTCTTAAGGTATTCTAATGATTCATTAAATTGATTTTTAATGTTAATATTTATTCCTTCACCTAAAAATTCAGGGAAAACAGCTATTTTTAAGCCTTTAATATTTTTATCTATATCTTTATGATAATCTGTTTTTTGTACATTTAAACTTGTAGAGTCATTTTTGTCATTTCCTGAAATAATATCCAGTAAAACAGCAGCACCAAATACATCAGATGAAAATGTACCGATCTGGTCAAGACTTGATGCATATGCAACCAATCCGTATCTGGATACGAGTCCATAAGTCGGTTTTATACCTACAACACCGCAAAATGATGCAGGCTGGCGTATTGATCCGCCTGTATCACTACCAAGCGCTAAAATACTCATTCTGGATGAAACTGTAACAGCAGATCCTCCGCTAGATCCTCCCGGAACTTTATTTATATTCCATGGATTTTTTGTATGTTTCATGGCGGATGTTTCTGTTGTACTGCCCATTGCAAATTCATCAAGATTTGTCTTGCCGATTATTATACCGCCGTTTTTTTTAATTTTAGATACAGCAGTAGATTCAAACGGAGGATTATAATTTTTTAATATATTTGATCCGCATGTTGTATTTATCCCGAGTGAATGAATATTATCCTTTACTGCAATTGGAATTCCGTCAATAAAACTTTTTTCATTACCTTTATGCCATCTTTTATCGCTTTCCTCGGCTTGATTTAATAATTCTTTTTTATCATATAGTGATATATAACTTTCAAGAATATGATCGTATTTTTCTATATTCACAAAAACTTCTTTTAACAATTCTTTGCATGATAATTTTTTTCCTTTTATTAATCCTACAATATCTTTGTATGTTAAGTTGTTTATTTTATTCATTATACAAAGCTCCATTAATTCCTTATAAAAATAATTTTGTTAATATAATATATTATTAAAAATAATACAATGTTTGATAATATAAATAATATTATTTTTATAAAAATATTGATAATAATCATAAGCAAAAATCTTGCCAATTATTTAAAATCATGCAATTAATGACCGTGTTATTATAATAAGTATTTTTATTGACTTTTAAATTAAATTTAAGTATAAACAAAATATTTATTATTATTAGTACTATTTTAAGCATAGTGATAGATATTAGGAGAATATGATGGTTGTATTATTTGTTGTAATAGGCTGTATTATTGCAGGTTTAGGTATTGCATTAATTGCTTCAAAAGTAATGAATAAAAATTTTTTTTTGTGGTGGGTTTATGGCTCAGTATGTCTTCCTATTGCAGTTATACATTTATTACTAATTTTTTTAAAATTAGAAAAATTATTATTATTCTTAAGAATGCTTTTTATATTTTATTTATTAGTACTTCTTTATTATAGTCTTTGGTTTTTATCAACTCAACCTGTATCTATGATACAAGCACGTGAAGTAAATAAGAAATTCATATTAGGTAAAACAATGCTTGATGATATTGATAAAATTACTGCTGATAAAAATAACAGATTAGAGGTTTATTTATCACAGAAAACAGGATTAGCAGAAAATACAGTTGATAAATTTATTACCGGTTTTAACAATAGTAAAATTAACAATAAAGCATATGTACAATCTTTTGCTTTAAAAAATCTTTTAGGCGGTATATATGAAAACATTAAGGTTGTTAGAAGAAGAGCGGCTTTTTATGATGCTTCTGTACCGATGGGAGCTGCCAGTGAAGTTTTTGATAAATATGTAAAAGCTCTGGAGATTATAAACAAATATTATTCAGTTGATAATGAACAGGATCTTTATAAATTAGAAGATAATTATAAAACAATTCTTGATATACAATTTAATTATTTTCACAAAAGTGATATTGCTGAGGAGTTTATTAAACATTTACATACTCAAAAAGCAAAAGCACCTGCAATTTTTGATAGAATAAAAAAAATGGCTGCTGATGATGATAAGGATAAAATTAAAAAGGAAATGGACAGGATAAAAGAAATAATATCATATTATGAATTCATTGGGGATATACTTATAAAAGATAAAAAAAAGAAAAATGCAGATATTGCATATAAATCTGCAATAGAATTGTATAATGATATTATAGAATCACAGGGTGGTATAAATAAAGAAAATGTTATATTATTATCAAATATTGCTGATTTAAACAGCAGGAATAGTGATATAGATGGTTTTAAAAAGGTATTAGAACAGTACATTACATATTTCTTTGAGCAGGATCTTTATAAAGATCCAATCAATGTAACAATATTAAAGAATTTTTTCAGATTAGATATTATTATAAAAAATAAAACTAATGCAAAACTTTCTCTTGAAATGTTTTTGGGATTAACTTCTAAGCATAGAAGTAAATCGGAAACTGAAATAAAATTATTAGAAAATGCGGTAGTTGAATCGGTATTTATAAAATTAAATAATAAAGATAAAAACAAATATGTTGATTTTTTAGATAAAAATTACCAGAGTTTAATATCAGAAACTGATTTAAAAAAGATTGGCTATGTTAAAAGCGCATATCAATTTTATGAGCAAAATAAATACAAAAAATATATGGCTAAATATGAAAAGGTATTGGAAAAGCAGCATAAATCTTTATTATCAGTTAAGAATAATGTTATAAATGAAGATCATAAATTAGTAATTAATAATATCAAAAGCGGATTGGATTTTGTAAATAAAATAAACAGCAATGAAATTAAAGCTAATAAAAATAATATTGCAGAATTAGAAAAAATATATAGTAGTATTAAAGCTGATGTCAATAAGATCAATGAATCAATTAATGATATAAAAGAAGCTACAAAAGTAGTTCAGGATTTATTAGGTGAACAGGTTAATAATGAAGATCTCGATAAAGTTGAGGCTGATATAAGAGATACATATAATTCATTTAAAGATAAAGCGGAAAAAATAATATCTGTAAATAAATAATAATTTAATAAATTTAATTTTAAGCTCTTCTTTTAAAAAAGAAGAGCTTTTTTTAATTAATTATATTTATAATTAATTAACTGGTGTTGTCAGTTAAATTAGGAAGGGGGGAGTGTCCAAAAAGTATAAAATTTATCACAAAAACATAGGAGACGTAAAGTAAAAAACATCAGTATTCATTGAAGTATTTCAAAATATAGTTATATTTATTTATATTACTTTAAATATGTAAAATATATAAAGATATAAAAATAATAATTATATTTAAAATTTTCTTAGTGACTTGGTGTCTTAGCGGTAGTATTAAGAGGCAGCTTTTTATTTCCTAACGAATTTTATTAAGGAGATGATTTTGAAAATTAAAGGAGTATTTTTTATTTTATTTTTATTATTAATTAATAATTTAAATGCGGATCAAAAAAAATATCTGCATGAGTTTTGGAATGTAAGAATCTATCAATTAAAAAAAAGTAATGGGGATTATATTATATTCGCTGAAAATAAAAATGTTATTCCATTTCACATAAGTAATATTAAATATAATGATACTAATTTAAAATTATTATTAGATAAAATACCTGAATATTTTGTAATACCGCCAAAAACAAATGACTATAAATTATTTGAATTAATTAAAAAAAGAGATAATGAAAAAACTAATTTTTATCTTACAAATTGTGAAATTGGGATAGGAGATCCGAGTAAAGTAAATCCGGATTTAAATTATCCTTATTTACCGCCTTATGAGCATGGTAAAAAATATAGGATTGACCAGGGATTTAATGGAGAAGCAACACATCACGGCAATATTAATGAGCATTCTCTGGATTTTCATATGGATATAGGTACACCTGTTTGTGCAGCACGTGACGGTATTGTTTTTGTTGCTGAGGATTCATTTGATGCAGGTTATGCATTTATAGAAGTAGGAGGCAGACAGAATGAGATATTAATAATGCATGAAGATGGGTCGTTTGCAATTTATTGTCATATGCAGAAAAGAGGTAATATTGTTAACATAGGTGATTATGTTAAAAAGGGAGATCTTATAGGTCATAGCGGAGATTCTAGAGGCGGTCCTCATCTCCATTTTTCTATTGCAGTCCCTCATAGTTCTGAGTGGAAAACTATTCCTTTTTATTTGTTGAATGAAGATGGTAATTTAATAAAACCAAAAGAAGGCAAATATTATATTTCAAGACATCCCGGTAGGGAAAAATTAGGGATAGATTTAAAAAATAGTGATTTTGAAAACTATGAAAAAAAAATTAAAAAAAATAATAAGGTTAAATTAAGATATGAAAAAGTTGATGATGATACATATGTTGTATATATCCAAAACGGCAATGATTATACTATTGATGCATATGTTGATTTTGATAAAGTGAATTTAAGAGAAAGTAAAGATCTACCTGTAAATTTAGAAGTCCCGCCATTAACTGAAAAATTTGTTTTACTATTTTGGATAAAAAGAGAATTAGAGAAATTTAAATTTAATGAAAAACCAATTAAGTTTAAAAAATAATTTAGTATAAATAAATAATTGTGATACATTTTCGTATCATAATTATTTATTTTAAACAAAAATGTATTTTTATAATTTTCCTGACTGTAATAAATCAATATTTAGTACAATTATTTTAAAATTTTATTAATTTTTTTGGCATATTAATTGCATTAGATTAATAATTTGAAATATATGTTTTTAAGGAGAATATATGAATGGACTAGATACATTATGGGTTTTAATTTCAGCATTTTTTGTGTTTTTTATGCAGGCAGGTTTTGGTATGGTTGAAGCCGGATTTATTAGAGCAAAAAATGCTACAAATATTTTAACAAAAAATTTTCTTGATTTTTGTATGGCATCATTAGGATTTTTTATATTTGGTTATGCGTTTATGTTTGGTAAGGGTAATTTTTTAATAGGATTTGAAGGTTTTTTTTTGATAGGAGCAGAATCGGGTTCTTCAAAAATACCATTATTTGCCTTTTGGTTATTTCAGGCCGCATTTTGCGGTGCAGCTGCAACAATAGTTGCAGGGGGCATGGCTGAAAGAATGAAGTTTCAGGCATATTTAATATATTCTTTTTTAATTTCTTCATTTATTTATCCTATAATAGGTCATTGGATTTGGGGAGGCGGATGGTTAAGTAAATTAAATTTTGCTGATTTTGCAGGATCAACTGTTGTACATGCAGTAGGCGGATCGGCTGCATTAATAGGTACAATATTATTAAAACCTCGTACTGGTAAATATAGAAAAGACGGATCTGTAAGAGCTATTGCCGGACATTCTATACCATTGGCATCGCTTGGAGTTTTTATATTATGGTTTGGATGGTTCGGTTTTAATCCGGGATCAACTTTAGAAGTAGGGGACGGTTCATTGATAGGCAGGATAGCTATGAATACAAATTTAGCTGCTGCATCAGGAGGCATATTTGCTATGATAACAGTATGGATACTGTTTGGAAAACCGGATTTATCAATGGCAATGAATGGTGCATTAGCTGGATTAGTAGCTATTACTGCTCCATGTGCTTATGTAGAACCATGGGCAGCCATATTAATAGGTGCAGTTGGAGGGATATTAGTTGTATTTGGTGTTATTATTTTAGATAAACTTAAAATAGATGATCCTGTCGGTGCATTCCCTGTACATGGTATAAATGGTGTATGGGGGACACTCGCCGTTGGCATTTTTGGTAAGAAAGCATTAGGACTTGCTAACGAGGGATTAATATATAGCGGCAGTTTTAAGCAATTAGGTATACAGGCATTAGGCACTTTTACCGTTGTCATATTTATATTAATATGTATGGGAATTATTTTTAAACTTATAGATATAACAATCGGTTTAAGGGTATCAAGAGATGAAGAGCTTAAAGGTCTTGATATTGGAGAGCATGGTATAGAGTCATATGCTAGTTTTCAGATTATTGATTAAGATGGAGGTGTTATATAATGAAATTAATAATTGCATTAATACAGCCTCATAAATTGGAGGATGTTAAAAAAGCTTTATTTGATACAGAAATACATAAAATGACTGTATCAACATCATTGGGTTGTGGTCAGCAAAAAGGATTTACCGAAACTTATAGAGGTGTTATAACAGAGGTAAATTTGTTAAAAAAAACAAGATTGGAGATAGCTGTAAATGAGGAATTTGTAAAACCTACAATTGAAGCAATAATAAAAGGTGCTAAAACAGGTAATATTGGTGATGGTAAAATATTTGTTATACAATTAGATGATTGCATTCGTATCCGTACAGGAGAAAATGGTAAAGAAGCAATAGGGTAAAAATTTAAAGTAATTAATAATAAGATTAATACCGCAGAAAAAAATATAGTTTTATAAAATCTGCGGTTTTTTTATTTATTAAGTTATATGTTATCTTTCATTGTTCATATTCCACATGGACAAACACCTTGACATATGCCACAGCCTATACAAATATCCGGATCCAAAATGTATTCTAAGGTATTATCTTCTTTATGCATGATTCTAGTTATTTATTTTTTAAATTCATATCTAGAAATTAATTGTAGAACTTGTATTACTGTCTAAAGTTATTGCCAATATAAATTAAAGAATCCATATCGGAAATCATAAAATTTAGAAAAAAAGGGATCAATTTAAAAAAAATCAAACTGATCCCAAAAAGTATTATTAGAACTCTGAAAACTCTTTATGGAGTCCAGTTGTGTCTATCATTAGTATCTCCGGTACCCAATTGCCCATAGTGGTTACACCCCGTGACATAGAGATATCCATCAGATCCTATATGTAAGCTGTGGAGGTGTCCGCAGGCAATGGCTGATGCCCAGCCCGTATCTTTCCAGTAATTGAGATAGTAAGTATATCCAATACCCAATTGTCCATTACCATTATACCCCGTAACATATAGACGCCCACCAGTTCCTATATGTAAGCTGTGGAGGTATCCACCGGCAATCCTTGATGCCCAGCCCGTTTTTACCCAGTAATTACGATCCTCATTATCACCGGTGCCTAATTGCCCGGAACCGTTCCGACCTGTGACATACAGATTTCCACCAGTTCCTATATGTAAGCTGTGGTAGGACCCGCAGGCAATGGCTGATGCCCAGCCTGTTTTTACCCAGGAATAGCGATTCACAGTATCTCCGGTACCCAATTGCCCAAAGTCATTACGACCTGTGACATACAGATCTCCACCACCTCCATTATTTATGGCTATATGTAAGCTGTGATATCTTCCACCGGCAATGGCTGATGCCCAGCCTGTTTTTACCCAGGAATAGCGATTCACAGTATCTCCGGTACCTAACTGTCCTAAATCGTTCCTACCTGTAACCCAGAGTGTTTTATCTGTTTTTATGGCTAAACTGTGATACCATCCCGTAGCTATAGCTTTGACTCCGGTAAGCACCAAAGTCCATGTATTGTTACCAATAGTATTCCCGGTACCAAATTGCCCGGATTTATTATCCCCGGTAGCATAAAGATCCCCATTTTCTGTAAGGGCGAAACTGTGGTTGGGACCACAAATAATAGCTTTCGGGTTTGTTATTTTTGATACCTTTACCCAATTAGATCTATTGGTATTATCACCGAGACCTAGTTGACCATAAGTATTCTCTCCCGTACACCACATACTTCCGTCAGTTTTGATGGCAATGCTGAAATTATTACCTCCAGCTATAAGCTTTACCTGACCAAAACTGCGCAGGCTTACATCCGATACCAATGCATCTACCGATACGTCTGTCGCTTCCACCTCGACTTCGGGAGTATGACCAATATCACAACCTGTAAATAGCAGACACAAGAAAACCACAACAGAGAAAAGTATCGTGATTCTTTTCATAATATCCTCCTAATTTTGATTTTTTGATAGAATTAACCTATCAGATTAATGTATTATAAATATTCTAGATGAGAATATTTGTTACTTTTTTTATACCTCCTTAAATTTAATATGATTTTTTAAATAGAATATATTTACCGAGCAAAATAGATGCCAAAAATATTTTTGTTATTGATAAATTATATTTTTTTGGTTTAATGAAGTTAAGGAATGTATTTTTTACAAATTGTTTAAATCATGATGATATGTAAAGCCTTATTATATAAATAATTAGCTTTATTGTAGAAAAAAATAAATTTTTAAATTTAACTTTAATTTAATAATATTTTTAAAAACAAAATATCATATGTAATGGAATTTTTTTTAACACGACGTCAAATATTTGGCAATAGTCAAATATTTGACGTCGTGATTTTGACAATTATTGATAATTAAAGTTTATAATTTTCTCTGATGAAATTGTCAATGAAGAATCACCAAAAATTTCAGAATAGATATTCTGAGTAAGCCATGCCATATTTTTTTATGATAATTTTTTTTTATTGACTCATAGGTTATTTTTTTAATAATATTGCAGAGTCAAATGTATATACCCTTTCTTCCAGGAGTTTAATATAATAAGTCTTTATCCTGTAATGAGTGAAAACAGGTAAATACCACGAGGCACAGGGATCACGGTGAAAAATGATAATAAAATAAAAATTTAATATCTATATTGTATAATATTTGTATAATTTAGGCTATCTCACAGCCTAAATTATATGGTCTTGATATTGGAGAGCATGGTATAGAGTTATATGCAAGTTTTCAAATAATTAATTAAAAATGAAAAATAACTATGAAGCTAATAATTGCTTTAATACAACCACATAAACTGGAAGATTTTAAAAAGCTTTGTTTGATGCAGATAAACATAAAATGATTGTATTCACTACATTAGGTTGCGGTCAGCAAAAAGGATTTAACGAAACTTATAGAGGTGTTATAACAAAGGTAAAATTATTAAAAAAACAAGATTAGAGATAGATGTTAATGACGAGTTTGTTAAACCTACGGTTGATGCTGTCATTAAAGGTGCAAAAACCGGAAATATCAGAGACGGTAAAATATTTATTGTGCCATTGGATGATTGTATCCGTATCCGTACAGGTGAGAATGGTAAAGAAACAATTGGTTAATTATAAATATTGAATTGTATCTTTTAAACTTTAGTACTAAATGGTAAGTTATTATAATATTTTTAATATAAGCCCTTCATCTTATTAAAAAATAAATATTATTTTATGAAAAGATTTAGGGCTTTAAAAATAAATAATAATGTATATTTATTTTATAAAATTTTTATATAAGATTTATAATATCTTTATTATAACTATTTTCAAAATTGATAAATTATGATATTGTGTTTATCCAGTTTTTAATAATTAATAAATTAATATTTAATAAAAACTTAGATTTGATGAAAGGCTTATGTCATGAATGAAACTAATTATTATCCTTTATATGATAAATCACTTGATCATGATTCATGTGGAGTTGGATTTATTGCTACATTAAATAAAAAAGCAAATCATAAAATAATAGAGATGGGTATTGAGGCTTTAATTAATTTGACTCATAGAGGGGCTGTCGGTGGTGATGCTAAAACAGGTGATGGTGCGGGTTTATTGTTCCAGATACCCCATGATTTTTTTATCAAAACAGTAAATGAATTAAAAAATTTCAATCAGGAAGAATATGCAGCAGGTCAGATATTTTTTCCAAACAATAATATAATATATCAAAAATGTAAGAATATTATTGCTGATGTTGTAAATAAAGAAGGATTTGAAATTATTGCATGGAGAGATGTCCCGTTTGATGATAGTGATATCGGGCTTATTGCAAAAAAATCCCAGCCTATTATTAAACAGATATTCATTAATGTTAAGGATTTAAACAACAAAGAACAGAGATTATATATTTTAAGAAGAATTATTGAAAATAAGATTGTTGATGAATTAAAAGATGACAGTGAAGATTTTTATATCTGCAGTCTGTCCACTAAAACAATAAATTATAAAGGAATGCTTCTTGCTAATCAACTTCCTTTATATTATCCGGATTTAAGAGATCATTCCGTTAAATCAAAATTAGTAATAATACATCAAAGATACAGCACTAATACATTCCCATCATGGAAGAATGCACAACCTTTCAGACATATTGCTCATAATGGAGAGATAAATACAATCAGGGGTAATGTTAATAAAATGCATGCAAGAGAAAACGTTATGGAATCCCCTTTATTTGGAGATGATATTAATAGACTTTTTCCTATAATTCAGGAAGGTTTAAGTGATTCATCGATGTTTGATAATACAATTGAATTACTTATAAAATCAGGGAAAAGTATTGAAAAATCATTAATGATGATGGTGCCTGAAGCTTTTGGTAAAAAGTATTATATCAGTGAAGACAGAAGAGCTTTTTATGAATATTATTCTTCAATCATGGAGCCATGGGATGGCCCTGCAGCATTAGTTGCAACGGATGGTGATATTATAAGCGGTACATTGGATAGGAATGGTCTTAGACCTGCAAGATATATTGTAACAAAAGACGGTTATATAATTTTGGCATCGGAAATCGGTGTAATAGATGTAAAACCTGAAAATACAAAGCAGCTGGGAAGACTGCAGCCGGGAAAAATGTTATCTGTTAATACAATAACAGGCAGGATATCATTTGATAATGAAGTAAAAAGTAAAGTTGTCAGAAGCAAGCCTTACAGAAGATGGCTGGAAAAAAACAGGATTGAATTAAGGGGGCTTTTTAATCCTCCTGAACCACAGGTTCTTGATTATAAAAAATTATTACAGGCTCAGCATCTTTTTGGTTATGATACTGAAGAATTAAAAACCATATTAGTGCCGATGGCGGAAAACGGGCAGGAGCCCATTGGGTCAATGGGATTTGATGTGCCCTTAGCTGTTTTATCAGATAAACCTCAACTTTTTTTTAATTATTTTAAACAACTTTTTGCTCAAGTTACTAATCCTCCTATTGATCCATATAGAGAATCATTGGTTATGTCATTAATGACCTGGCTTGGTAAAAAGAGAAATATTTTAGATGAAACAGAGGAGCATTGCAGGCAACTTAAACTACCTCATCCTATAATTAGTGTTGAGGACTTGGATATAATTGAAAAGTCAAATAATAATGATTTAAAAACTACAAGACTTTCGATCTGTTTTGATGTTAATGGTAACGGTAAATTACTTGAAAAGACAATAGATGAATTATGCAAAAAGGCATATGAAAAAGTTAAGGAAGGGTATTCAATATTAATATTAACTGACAAGGATTACAGTAGAAATAAATTACCCATGCCGTCATTGTTGGGATTATCAAGTGTACATCATTATTTAATTAAAAAAGCTGTAAGAGAATCTGTAGGCATTATAATTGAGACTGGTGAAGCAAGGACGGTTATGCATTATGCATTACTAGTCGGTTATGGTGCAAATGCAATAGTACCATATCTTGCATTCCAGACATTAACGGAATTAAAAAGTAAAAAATTGATTACAGATGATATTAAACTTGAGGATGCGATTGATAATTACATTAATGCCGTTAAAAAAGGACTTTTAAAAACATTATCAAGAATGGGGATTTCTACACTAAGAAGTTATCAGGGGGCACAGATTTTTGAAGCGGTTGGTGTAAGTGATAAAATTATAGAAAAACACTTTACCGGTACAGCATCAAGGATTGGCGGTATTGATTATGATATTATTGTTAAAGAAACAAAAATGAGGTATGAGAATGCATATGGCAGTTTAGAAAATCATATAGACCCTTCTGAAGATAATATGTCGGCTAGGGCATTATTAAAACCTCTTAATTATGAGGGGATATTTCATTACAGAAAAAATGGTGAAAGACATTTATGGAATCCTCTCACAATATCAAAATTACAGGATAGTGTCAGAAGAAATAATTATAATACATTTAAAGAATTTACAGAATTGATAAATAACCAGGAAAAAGTTTTATATACACTTAGAGGAATGTTTAAATTTAAAAAAACAAAATCAATACCAATAGAAGAGGTAGAATCAATTGATAAAATATGTAAACGTTTTGTTTCAGGAGCAATGTCTTTCGGGTCAATAAGCAAGGAAGCGCATGAAACACTTGCTATTGCAATGAATAGGATTAAAGGAATGAGTAACAGCGGTGAAGGTGGTGAAGATCCTGAAAGATTTAAACCTTTATCTAATGGAGACAGTAAATGCAGTGCAATTAAACAGGTTGCCTCAGGTAGATTTGGTGTAAATATTGATTATTTATCAAATGCTGTTGAGTTGCAAATAAAGATTGCTCAGGGAGCTAAACCGGGTGAAGGAGGCCAATTACCGGGACATAAGGTTAATGATATAATTGCCCGCGTTAGAAACTCAACGCCAGGGGTTACTTTAATTTCTCCTCCGCCTCATCATGATATTTATTCGATTGAAGATATTGCACAACTTATCTTTGATTTACATAATGCAAATTTAAAAGCAAGGGTATCCGTGAAACTTGTTTCGGAAGTTGGAGTATCAACTGTTGCAGCCGGTGTAGCAAAGGCAAAATCGGATATGATATTAATATCCGGATATGACGGAGGAACTGGTGCATCTCCATTAACTTCTATACAGCATGCAGGTATACCATGGGAGCTTGGATTGGCTGAAACTCAACAGGTATTGGTAGCTAATCATTTACGGGATAAGGTGAGACTACAAACTGACGGCGGATTAAAAACAGGTAGAGATGTAGTAATTGCCGCAATACTTGGTGCTGAGGAATTCGGTTTTGCAACGGCTGCTCTTGTATCAATGGGCTGCTGTTTGTTAAGAAAATGCCATCTTAATACTTGTACTATGGGAATTGCTACTCAGGATCCGGATATGAGGAAGCTTTTTAAAGGCAAACCTGAGCATGTTGTTAATTTTTTTAAATTTGTTGCTCAGGAATCAAGAGAATATATGGCAGAACTCGGAATAAGAAATATTGATGAATTAATCGGAAGAACGGATTTGCTGGAAGTAAATAAAAATATTGTACATTGGAAAGCTAATTCCATAGATTTTTCTAAAATACTTTATAACAGTATAGAAGAACCAATTACAGTAAGATGTACTGAAAATCAAGATCATATGCTTGATACATCAATTGATAAAAATATTTTGTTAGATTTAACATTTGATGCAATAAATAATAAAAATAAAATATATAAAGAGTTGGAGATTAAAAATATACACAGGACTGCGGGTACTCTGATAAGCGGATTAATAGCTAAAAAGTATGGCTTTGAAGGATTGCCTGAGGATACAATTCATTTAAAATTTAATGGTGTTGCAGGTCAAAGTTTCGGGGCATTCTTATCAAAAGGTATTACTTTTGAGTTGGAAGGATATACAAATGATTATCTGGGGAAAGGTATTTCAGGCGGTAAAATTATAGTTTATCCCCCGGTTAATGCTGATATATCTCCCGGAGATAATATCATAGTCGGTAATACTCTATTATACGGAGGAATTTTTGGTGAGGTATATATAAGAGGAGCAGCCGGTGAGAGGTTTGCTGTTAGAAACAGCGGTGTAACGGCAGTAGTTGAAGGGGTAGGAGATCATGGTTGTGAATATATGACCGGAGGTACTGTTGTTGTCTTGGGAAAAACCGGTAGAAATTTTGCAGCAGGTATGAGCGGCGGTATTGCATTTATTTATGACAAAGATCAATTATTTGATACATATTGCAACCTTGATATGGTGGATTTACTGCCTGTTACAGATGAAGATGATGCAAAATTATTAAAATTATTAATAAGCAGGCATTATAAATATACAAAGAGCAGTATTGCTGAAAAAATATTAAATACCTGGGAAGACAGCCTTGACAGATTTGTTAAAGTTTTCCCGATAGATTATAAAATGGCATTAGAACGAATAAAAGAACAGGAATATGCAAATTCCATAACAATGGATGTTACCGAGGAGGTATATGATGGCACAAAAAAAATCAGTAACAAGCTATAAGGAAATAGTCAGAAAGGATTTTGAATACAGATCCATTGAAGAAAGAATAAAAGATTATCTAAATGTTTATAAAGAATATTCTGATGACTTAATAAAACAGCAGGCTGCAAGATGTCAGGATTGCGGTATTCCTTTTTGTCATGGATATGGATGTCCTTTAAATAATATGATACCTGATTTTAATGATCTTGTGTATAGAGGATTATGGAAAGAAGCATTGGACTTACTTCATTCTACAAATAATTTTCCTGAGATTACAGGTTTGGTTTGTCCTGCTCTTTGTGAGGAAGCATGTACATTAAATGTAGGCATGGACTCTGTAACAATAAAAAATATAGAACTTGCAATAATTGAAAAGGGTTTTAAAAACGGATGGATCAAAGCCAATCCGCCTTTGTTGAAATCGGGTAAATCAATTGCTGTAATAGGTTCAGGACCGGCAGGCTTGGTTGCTGCACAAGATTTAAACAGGAAAGGTCATAAAGTATTTGTTTTTGAAAAAGATAAGAAAGTCGGCGGATTCTTAAGATACGGCATACCTGATTTTAAACTTGAAAAAAGTATTATAGACAGAAGAATAGAGCAATTAAAAGCAGAAGGAATAGATTTTATCACGGATGTTAATGTTGGTGAAGACATTAGCGTAAAGTATTTAAAAAATACATTTAATGCTATTTTACTTGCATGCGGAAGCAGAGAGCCTAGAGATTTACCGATAAACGGCAGAAATTTAAAGGGAATATATTTTGCAACAGATTATTTAAAACAATCAAATATGCGGGTTGATGGCATTAAATTTAATAAAGATGATATTATAGATGCAGATGGTAAGAATGTAGTAGTAATCGGAGGCGGAGATACAGGTGCAGATTGTATAGGAACTGCAAGAAGACAGGGTGCTAAAAAAATCTACCAGCTTGAGATACTTCCAAAACCACCTGAAGAAAGATCCGATGATACACCATGGCCTATGTATGCTAAAATGCTGAGAACAGGATCATCTCATAAAGAAGGCTGTGAAAGAAAATGGTGTGTATTAACAAAAGAGTTTATAGGTAAGGAAAAAATAGAAAAATTACTATGTTGTGATGTAGAATGGATAAATAATAATGGAAAATGGGATATGAAGGAAATAAAAGGCAGTGAATATGAAATCAAAGCAGATCTTGTTTTACTGGCAATGGGATTTACACATCCTGTTCATGATAAATTATTAAAAGATTTAAAAGTTGATCTGGATGAACGAGGCAATATTAAAACGGATAAATTAGGATACGGTAAGACTTCTATTACCGGTGTATTTGCTGCCGGAGATGCTGTTAGAGGAGCTTCGCTTGTAGTCTGGGCTTTTGCTCATGCAAAGAATGTTTCTTTAACAATTGATGAATATTTGAAGTAGTTTACTCGTTGGTTAACGAGTAAAAAAAGATTTACCTTGAAGTATACAAAAATTATAAAAATATTAAATTCAACGTGAGAAATCTTATTACTTCTCATAATATAATATATAAAACAACTCTAAACATACATTTAAAGATAAAAAAAATATATGTAATTAATAAATAATTATGTCAAAAGTAATAATAATGAAGCTTTATATGTAAAAAAAAATATTTTTTAATCTAGTACTTTAGTACGATGTTTTTTTTTATGAATTATTTTAAAATAATCAAAAAATATTTTTTAATTTGGAGGAATTTTATGTCAAATTATACTGTGCAAATTAAAACTGGAAATCGTAATCATGGGGGTACAGATGCAGATGTCTTTATTATATTTATTGGTACTATTGGATATAGTCCTGAATTTGAGTTAGATAACCCTGGTATTAATGATTTTGAAAAAGGTAACTTGGATACTTTTAGTAATTTAAGTACGGATGATATCGGGTGGATTAATCAAATTCGGCTTAGACATAATGATATAGGAAAACATTCTGGATGGGATGTTGATTATGTAAATATAAAAAATGATACTTATAATATTGAATGGAGAATACCTATATATAGATGGATGGCTAAAGATGAGGGTGATAAAAAAATAGAACTATATTTTGATACTATAGTTAAATCTCCTTTTGATTTTATCAATAATCGTTCAACAATGACTAGAAATCTTATAGGCTGGGATGCATATCATTTTGGAAATAATACATCCCAAGTGCAATCTACATTAAAGAAAGTAACTTATGATTATGATTATGGAATATCATATGATTATTCTTCATCATACTCACATAATAATTCAGGGACTCGGTTACCAAATGGTTTTTTAGATAGTAGCTGTTCATATATAATATCGGCAAATAATTTTATTAAAGAAAAACTATTTTATGATACTAGTATTAAAAAAAAATATGAAGAAGAGTTATCAGTAACATTACCACCACATTCATCTCAAACTGTTATTGTTTTACGTTTTCAGAATATTATTGAGGGAAGGATAAATAATGGACAAGTTGAAATAGATTATAAAATATTTGATGAATTTAGAGTGGAACAATATTTTTATGATGAGATATTAAGTAATCAGGCTGTTCAACAAATTGTAGATGAAATCATTGGAATAATATATGAGGGTGAAGCTTTTTTGTCTAAGCATATTAAAAAGGATAATGTATGTATACCGATTAGAAAGAAAAATATTTCAAGAGTAAATACTGGTATGATAAAAAAAACGAGGAAAGATTTAAATAAAAATTCATTAACTCCAAATTTATTAAAAAAATTTAAGCTAAAGATAAGATAAATAATACAATAAAATAGTTACATATTACTACATTATATTGTTACAGTAAAAATAAGTATTTATTTCATAATAATTGGTGAAATTTTGTTATTCTATATTTAGACATTAAAAAGTATCAAAATATTTCATATAAATATACTTAATCCACATATAAATATATTTTTTATTAAATAAAAAATATATTTATTGCAATTTTATTTTAAAAAATTAAAATTTAATCAAGGCATAATTAAAAATTTATTGTATAAAATTTGTATAATATAAAAGGATTAATCTCTTTATGGATAAAATACAAATTGGTGAGTTATTAAATTTAATTGCAGATTTAATAAGTATTCCGATTATATTATATGTTTTAAGCAATAAAAATCTTCCTCGTTATTATTTGTTTCTTATTGCCCTGATTTTTTTAATATTAAGTCACTTTTTTACAATAATTGAATCTTTCTTTTTTGAGATTTTTTTTAATTATTTAGAGCATTTGTTTATTATTTTTTCAGGGATTTTTTTTCTGATCGGTATATTAAAATATTTTATAAAAAGTGAAAAAAAACAGTGAATATAATTGTTATACTAAACATAATATCAAGTTTAATCTTCCTTACATCAATTATAATGGTCATTTTATCTCTTTATAAAAAAAGAATTAAAGGACATATCGGTTTATTTTTAATTATTTGTTTAACTATTATTTTAATTGTAACTCTTTCAAATATTTTAGAACACTTAAATATTTCAAATTTTATCGATAATATTGAAGAGTATTTAGAAATTCTTATTATTCCCTTTTTTTTATTATTTATTTATTCTATTTCTGCACAAAATGAATTAACACAAAAAATAAATAAAGAAAATAAACTTATTCATGCTTTGAAAGAAAGAGAAATATTAATCAAAGAAATACATCATCGAATAAAAAATAATTTATTAACAATAGCCGGTTTAATTAGCATTCAATTGGATTCTATAAAGAAAAAAGAAGTAGTAAATTATCTTAATGCAACTGCAAATAGAGTAATTACATTGGGCTTATTGCATAAAAAATTATATAAGACAAATGATTATACACAAATTGATTTAAATGATTATTTTTATAATATAGCAAAACAATTAATTTCGTTTTATAAATCTAATTCAATGAATATTAAATTAAAAATTGAAAATAAAAAATTTTATACTAATATAGATACAGCAATTCCCTGTGGATTAATGGTCAATGAAATTATTACAAATTCACTGCAATATGCTTTCCCAAATAAATCATCTGGAAGAATATCAGTTTTAATTAAAAACGAAAATAAAAATACTTTTAGGATAATTATAAATGATAATGGTATAGGATTACCTGCTCATATTGATATAGATAAAAATTGTGGATTAGGATTAAAAATTATTGCAATGTTAGTAAAACAGTTAAATGGGAATATCACAATTTCAAGACATCATGGTACAGAATATTCTATTTTAGTTACAAAAGTAATCAATTAATTAAATAAGCAAAAAGTACAATATTATGCTCTTTATTTTAATAATAATAATAATATTGATATTTATAATAATATTGTTTATAATTTAATAAAAAAGAATATTTATTTTTAAATTATGAATGTAATAATTGCAGAAGATGAGATACTTACAGCAATGCTTATTAAAAGTAAAGTTGAAAGATTGGGGCATAATGTAATAGCATTAGCTCATTCAGGGGAAGAAGTATATAATCAAGCTTTTATATTAAAACCTGATATTATTTTAATGGATATTTCTATGGAACATCGTACTGCCGGTATAGAAGCTTGTGAAAAAATAAAAAAAATAAATATAAAAATCAAAATTATCTTCCTCTCTGCTTATGAAAAAAATATGTTTGAAGATAGACTTAAAGATCTCAATTATGACGGTTTTATTGATAAGTTAGAGTTTCAAACTAAATTAGAGGAAATATTTAAATAAATTATACGCCTTGTATTTATCCTTTGTTATATTTTACAATAAAACTATCATTAATAAAATAATGAATCGAATTATTTTTTTTCTATACAAATAATTGTTATATCATCAGAAATATTATTATTAGAATATTTTTTTACTTCATTATAGATTGATGTAATAATATCATTATTGTCTTTATTATAATTTTCCGCAATGATTTTTTTTATTCGGTCTAATCCAAATACTTTATCTTCATAATTTTTGGTTTCTGTTATACCGTCAGTAAAAATAAATATTTTTTCATTTTTTTGCAATTCTAATATAGTTTCTTCAAAAAAAACCTGATTTTGTAATTCTTTTTTATCTGTATTTACAAGCCCAAGATAAGATAATTTTCCGTTTGTTAACTCAGCAATTTCATTATTCTTTTTTACATATAAAATAGGATTTTCAAAAGCAGCAGAAAAAGATATATTTTGTTTTTCTTCGTCTAAAATAAGATAGCAGCAGGGTGTAAATAAAGATTCCGGAAATCGTTTTAGTAATAATAAGTTTAATAATTGCAACGAATCTTTTGCAGATAAAGAATCTTTAATTGCTTCATTATAGGCATTATTTAAGGTAAATAACAGTAATGCAGCTTGAATACCATGTCCGCAAATATCCGCAAGAAAAACACCTATTTTATTCTTATCCAATTTTTTAACAGAATAAAAATCTCCTCCAATAATTTCCATTGTTTTATAATAAATTGAAATTTTAAAAATATTTGAATCAAGTATATTATCAGGCATAATTTCTTTTAATAAAAATTTTGCTGTTTCAAGCTGTTCTTCAAGAGATTTATTTCTTTTTTTAATTATATTCATAAGTTCAATATTTTTTTTCTTTAATTCCTGAGTTTCAAAAGCATTTGTCATAGAAAAGACAAGATCATTAATAATTTCTGAAATTTCATCTTTAATAATATAATTGTCAGCCTTCCTCATTAATTTTACTACTATATCTTTTTCCTGTTGACTACTTAGCATAATTACAATTATATCAGGATAATTTTTTTTTATAAAATTTAGTAAATATTCTCCATTATTACCCGGCATATTATAATCAAGCAATACTAAATCAAAGTATTCCTTTTTTAATAATTTAATTGCATCATCTGTACTTAAACAATTAGAATTTCTAGTAAATTCCAATTCTATAAGAGTTTTTTTTATTATATTACAAATTATCGGAGAGTCATCTACAATAAGAATATTTTTATTTTTCCATTTATTCATTATTAATATGATTTTATTTTAATACTAAGATTATGTCAATTTATAAAAAAAATATAATTAATTTTATAAAATATGTATTAGCAAATGAATGAAAAAAATAAGATTCTCTAAAATCCATATTTAAAATAATTATCTTTTTTCGATTTGGTGTAATTTTTTAAAAATTTAATAAGATTTTTCAGTTTTGCATTTCAGGTTATTGTCAATCATTATAACCGTCAGGATGATTTTTATGCCAGTTCCATGCTGTTTCTATAATTTGCTCTAATTTGTTATATCTGGGTTTCCATCCTAGTTCTTTTATTATTTTTTCACTGCTTGCAATTAAAACCGCCGGATCACCGGCTCTTCTATCGGCAATTTCTACTGTGACTTTTTTACCCGTAACTTTTTCTGCCGTATCAATGACTTCTTTTACACTAAAACCCTCACCATTACCGAGATTGAAAATATCAGATTTACCTTTATTTTCAAGTATTTCTAATGATAATATATGAGCATCTGCAAGATCTGTAACATGAATATAGTCCCTTATACATGTACCGTCTTTTGTAGGATAATCTGAGCCGAAAATAAAAAGTTTTTCTCTCTTGCCTAGAAGTACTTCCATTATTATCGGGATGAGATGTGTTTCCGGAGAATGATCTTCACCTAATTCTCCTGAAATATGAGCACCTGCTGCATTAAAATATCTTAATGCTATATATTTGAAACCGTAAGCCATAGCATAATCAGCCAATATTTCCTCCATCATGAGTTTTGTCCTGCCGTATACACTTGTGGGTTTTTTAATCTGATCTTCCGTTATGGGTATTTTGTCAGGTTCACCATATGTGGCTGCTGATGATGAGAACACAATGTTTTTAACATTATATTTATGCATTGCTTTAAGTAAATTTAATGTACCTGAGACATTATTGATATAGTATTTTTCCGGATTTTCCATTGATTCTCCAACCTGGCTTTCTGCAGCAAAATGTATTACAGATTTAATATTATATTTTTTTATTGTTTCATCAATAGTTTTATAATCTGATAGATCTCCTATTATAAGAGGAGTATTTTTAACAGAATCCCTATGACCTCTTGTTAAGTTGTCAAATACTATTACTTCTTTATTTTTGTTTATTAGTTCACTTACCGTATGGCTGCCTATATATCCGGCTCCGCCTGTTACAAGAATTGACATTTATTACTCCTATAAAATATGTTTTAAAATAAATAATAATATACTTTTATATCAAGTGCTGTTGTACTATATATTATTAATTGTTTTATAATAAAAAAACTCTTAATTTTTTTCAATAAAAATAATAATTTTAAAGAATAAATTTAGACTAAACTACGAAGCTCTTCCAGATTATAATTACTAAGTATTTCTATATTATCTGCTATTTTTTTAGGTTCCCAGTCCCACCATTTTATTTTTAATAATATATCTATTACTTCCTCATCAAATCTCATTCTTAATATTTTTGCAGGATTACCGATTGCAATTGAATAAGGAGGTATAGTACCTGCTACAACAGCTCTTGCTCCAATTATAGCGCCGTCCCCGATTTTAGCTCCCGGCAGCATAAGTGCTTCATATCCGATCCAGACATCATTCCCAACAATTAAATCTCCCTTATACATTATGTCCTCTTTAGTTCTTTCTCCATTACCCCAGCCTTTTGCGTTAAATATCTTAAACGGATATCCTGTAAAAGCCTTCATTTTATGATTTGCTGCATTCATTAAAAATTTAGTACCGGATGCGATTGCACAATATTTACCTATAATAAGTTTATCCTGACATAATTCATCAATATATAATACATTGTTTTTTTCAAAATCTGCCGGACTGGTATTAAGATCACTATAATAAGTATAATCACCTATAATTATATTTGGATTAGTAATTGAGTTTTTAATAAAACATACATGATCATATTTCTCACATGGATATAAAAGATTTGGATCAGCACCAATAATTTCTTTATCAGGCATATTTACACTCCTTTTTTATATATTGAGTACAAATTTTACAATAAAACTGACAATAATCAAATTACTTTTTTAAATAAAAAATAATTTTAACATAATTATATGATTTTTGTTACTCTATACTTGTATTTATATCTGTATCATCAGTGTTTTCATTTTGATTTATTTTATATTGTTTTTTATAATTATACCATGTTAAAACAAACAAGGCAGCTACGGCTATAATTGCTAAAATAGCAATTATATTTCCTTTGAAGATATAATAAAACCAAAATCTTACCTGATTACCTCCATCGGTAAAAGCTGTAATATCACCCTGATAACTGGCGTCATATCCTACACCAACCTGTTTTGAAAGTTCTGTAAAAAGAGGTGCAAAATGAGATGCTACTAAAAGATATGTTATTACTATAGGGATACCAATTATGATTCCTCTAAAAACATTGCCTCTTGATGCTAAAACTATAACAGACATAACTGAAATAAGATTCGGCAGATCTCCGAGAGGAATAGTCTTATTTCCGGGAAGGATAAATGCAATCCCTAACGAAATAGGCATTAATAAAATACCGGTTACAATTACAGATTTATGCTTCATTATAACAGGCGAGTCCATTGCAATAACAAGGTTTTCTTTTTTTGGGAATACTTTTGTAATTCTCTCTTTTAATGTTAATGATACAGGCTCCATCCCGCTGCCCAAAAGACTACCGAAATAGGGTATAATAAACATAACAGCAGCAATATTTATCGAAATCTCAAAGAGCTTTTTTATATCATAACCGGCTAAAATACCAAGTATAAGCCCGACAATAATACCGATTATCATAGGTTCATTAAATATCTGAAATTTTGTATTTTTTTCTTCTGCATTGTATTTTATTTTATTAATAAAAGGGATTTTATCGATTATATTATTGACTAAAACTGCAAAAGGGAGTAGTCCTACAACCGATAAAGGACTTATCGTGATTCCTTGAAGATTGGCTTCCTTTTCAATATAAGGCACCGACCAGTCAGATAATTTTATGGAATAAATCCCGATTAAGACAGTTGCCGCTAATCCAAGTATCAAACTGCTGCTGGAAGCTTGAATAAGAGCACCTATCAATGCATAATGCCAGTAATTCCATATGTCAATATTAATAGTTCTTGCAGTGTTTGTTGCAATCATTATTATATTTATCAATAAAAAGAGAGGTATTGTCAATGGTGCAATTACAGAACCCCATGTAATTGCAGCAAGGGGAGGCCACCCTACATCAAGAACAGGGAAATCAAGTCCTCTTTTAGTAATCAAAAGCTCTACTGCCGGACCGATATTTTCAACAAAAAACTTGAATACAAAAAAGATTCCTGCAAAACCTACACCCAGCTTTAATGCAGAAAATAGAGCATCCTTAAATTTCATCCTGATAATTAAACCGAAAATAAATATTACGATTGGAAGCATTACATAAGCTTTGAATGTAAATATAAACTTTATTACATCTATAAATTTATAAAAAAATACCATTAATATTCTCCAAAAAAAATAAATTTATTATAATAATTTTCATTTTTCTAATTACTCTGATTGTATAATAAAATATTTTTTTTTAAAAGAAATTATTAATAATTATATTAAGATAGTCTTTTTTTCTACTTACTTTCTATTTTAATATTTCAAACTATACAACATGCTTTAATTTTAAAAGTAAAAAAGAATTTATAGTGGTTTACAAGCTGCCTAAATTATCAGAGAATTAAAAAAACTGTGATAATTATATCATAATTTAAATATTTAAATAAAATTAATTATCACCTGATAATTCAGGCAGAAAAGGTGATAATAAGAGTAAAAATGATAACTCAATTCCCCATAGATAATAATAAATATATTTATTTTAAAAATTTTATACTTTTAACTATATTAACAATATCTGATTTTTCCTCTAATCCAATAAGAAATACACCAATCGATAATAACTGTTTACTATTTTTGATTATCTCTCCATAACTATAAATTTTCATTATATTCATACGATTTTGATTTTCATCCTCTTTATAAATAATAAATGAGTTGAGGATTCCATTTTTCCTTCCCCAGAATTCTGAGCCTTCTCCGCGGCCTTCTATGGAACATCCCTTATATGCAGGCATTTTTAATGCCTTAAGTGCTAAATCTGTTCCGCCAAATTGGACAAATCCTTTAAGATCAAAATTATTTTTAACATCTTCAACAGTAATAAATAATACTCTATATCTGTCTGCACTATAAAATGATAGTTGATCGATACCCTTCTTTGCAATGGGATTTATCTGATATTCCCAATCATTTGGGATTTCAACAGAAATACGATTGAATTTTATTAGTTTAGTTTTTTTATCCGTTTGACCGAAAAGAAGAAATATAAAACATATAGAAAAAATTAAATAGAATATAACTCTCTTCATAGCATGACTCCATAATTGAAGATATCAAATTTTTCAAAAAAATAAATATATATTATATTTTTATTTGGCATTCCTGACAACGCGTAAACCTATATAAATATTTGTTACAAAATATGTATATATTCTTCCTTCAGAAACAGAAGAATCAGTTTTTTGATAATATTTTTTATATGGCTCTGCTTTTTGTCTTGCAGATACCCTGCAGTCATCCCTGTATTCTTTACATAAACCTCCTCTTAAAACTCTTTCTGATCCTTCTTTTGCACCTAGCGGATTATTTTTTTCACTTTTTTTATAATAATTTTTATCATACCAGTCCCAGCACCATTCATATATGTTATTACTCATATCAAAAATATTTAATTCATTGGGAATATTCATACCGTTTTTTTGAACAATAAGTTTTTCAACTGTTTTTTCTTTCATTATAAGATCATTATTTCCCATGTTTTTTTCAATTAATATTTTTGTGAAATCTTTTGTTACATCATTTACTATACTGCTTCCGCTATATTTATATCCTTTTGATTTATTGCCTCCTCTTGCAGCATATTCATATTCAGCTTCTGTTGGTAATCTGTAACCGTTTGCATTAACATTGCATTCTATCATCCAGCAGTATTTATCTGAATTTTTGTTTTTATTATCCGGATCATTTTTATCTTTATATATTTTATAATATGGTTTTAATCCTTCCTTAATACTTCTTTTATTACAGTATTCTATTGCCTCATACCATGTAATATTGTGGACAGGTAAATCTTTACTTTTAAAATCACTTGGATTATACCCCATTACATCTTCCCATTCACTTTGAGTAACTTCATATATACCTATATAAAAACTGTCAACAGTAACCTTATGCAGAGGAAGCTCATCTTTATAACCGGAATTTCTTTCATCTCCCATTATAAATGTACCGCCTTCCACATAAACCATTCTATTTTTTTGTTTTGAACCTTTTTTTTCAAGATATACTATTTTTTCATCTTCTTTTATAGTTATAATAATTTTTTTATCCTTATATCCAGGTGAGCTTACTTGCATCTCAATTTTATCTTTAAAAGGTATATCAATAACTCTAGGTTCATTGATTTTATGTTCTTCTTCATGTGCTTTATTATTATCTAAATATTTTATCAATATACTTGCATATATTTCTTTTCTTTCTTCATTTAAAACAGATATTTTAAATTTTCTGTATTTATCATCAATTTTTACTTCTTTATCACTGGTGTATATAAAAACTTCTACTCTTCTGTTTTTTTCCGTTATTTTGTTTTCTTTTAGATTCTGACTTCCGTATCCTTCTGATTTTATTTTTGATAGAGATATACCGTTATTATTTAGAAAAAGGGCAATTCTGTTTGCTCTTCTTTTGGAAAGCTCCAACTCTTCACCCGGACTGCCTACAGAATTAGTATAACCTTTTAATGTTATTAAATACTCCTTTATATTTTTAAGTATATTTAATAATTCTTCCATATCAGGCAAAGAATTAGTTTTAATATCATCAGAATCAGGATAAAAATATATTTCTTTTTTTATTAATTCTTTTGCTGAAATGATATTGATACACAGTAGTAAAATAATTATTATAAATAAAAATTTTTTATTCATTTAATTTTCCGATGTTAATTATTAAATATGTCGTTAATAAATAAATAATCATGCGTATAATAATTATTAAAGATATTGATTGTTATAATTAATTAATATTATTATGGTAAAATTAATAATATTAATAATTTTGTTTGCATAAAAATAATTAAATCAGTATCACTAATAATTATATAAACTAAAAATATTAAGAATCAGTCAATAAGTCAAGATAAATAATTGTATATTTTATAAAATAGCATATTAGTTCAAGTATTTATTGAATAATTATTTTTTCATTATTTCCTTAACTATATTTTAAAAATATAAGTTTTAATATTTTTTAATTTATATTTTTACACAGATTGAAAAAATAATTCATTCGAAATATTAAAAATCATCACTTTAATTAATATTTTGTACTTTACTTTATATTACTTTTAAATTAGTTTCATTTTGGAGTAAAAAATAAAAAAATAAATTATAATTAGGAGTATTTTTTATGGCTCGTGTTTTGTTAAAAAATATTACAAAAGTATATCAGGGCGGATTTAAGGCTGTACATAAAGCCAATATAGAAGTAAAAGATAAGGAATTTGTTGTGCTGGTAGGTCCAAGCGGATGCGGCAAATCCACTACTTTAAGAATGATTGCAGGATTAGAAGATATTTCTGATGGAGAATTATACATCGGTGATGAATTGGTTAATGATATACCGCCAAAAAATCGTGATATTGCAATGGTTTTCCAAAACTATGCACTATATCCTCATATGTCTGTTTATGAAAACCTGGCTTTTGGATTAAGAATCAGGAAATTCCCGAAAGATGAGATTGACAAAAGAGTGCAGGAAGCTGCCTCAATCTTACATATTGAGAATCAACTGCAAAAAAAGCCAAATATGTTAAGCGGCGGACAAAAACAGCGTGTTGCTATGGGACGTGCAATAGTAAGAAAGCCAAAAGTATTTTTATTTGATGAACCTTTAAGTAATCTTGATGCAAAATTAAGAGGTACAATGCGTACTGAAATAGCCAAGTTATGTTCAAAGTTGCAGACAACTACAATATATGTAACTCATGATCAGATTGAAGCCATGACTTTAGGTGACAGGATTGTTGTTATGAAGGATGGATTTATACAGCAGATTGATACTCCTTTAAACATATATAATAATCCGGTTAATAAATTTGTAGGAGGTTTTATCGGATCACCGCATATGAATTTTTTTACTGCAAAAATAGTTAAATCGGGTAATGATATAGTAATACAACATGGTGATTTTAAACTGGAACCTACTAACAAACAGCAAAATTTATTGCAAAATTATATAGATAATGAAATTACGTTCGGTTTCAGACCTGAGGATTTAAAAACAAATCCGGATAAAAATAAAAATAGAATCAAAGCCGTAATAGATGTAATTGAGCCGTTAGGAAGTGAAATATATTTATATGTTTCAACATCAGACGGTTCTCAATTGGTAGCATGTGCTCCGCCTAATTTAGAGTTTAAAATTGGAGATGAAATAGAATTAGGTGTAAATATTGAAAAATGTCATTTTTTTGACATAGGCGGAAATGAAAACAAAATAGCATAATTTATTGATCAGGTGAGACAGTTTAATTATTTTTTTAAAAGCAAAAACCTCCTTATTATAATCATTTCTGTTTCACCTTTTTTTATTAATAAACACTTTCTTTTTCCATAATACGGTATTGAGTCGGGCTTATGCCTTCAAGCTTTTTAAACATTCGTATAAATGTAAACCTGGAGTTAAATCCGCATTCATTTGATATTTCGTCTATTCCTTTTGATGTATTTTTGAGAATAAATTTCGCTTTTTTAACTCTTTGATTATTTATATATTGCTGAAAGGGCATCCCGAGAGCTTCTTTTAAAAGCCTGGATAAATGTGGTGTTGATATCTTATAATCATATGCAATATTTTCTAATGATATATCATCGGTATAATTGTTATTTATAAAGTTAATTATATTTGATACATCAAATTTGCTTTTTTGTATATTTATATTTAAAGCTGCTATTTTTTTTATTAATTTAAATAAATACGATGAAATAATATTGATATCATTATTATATTCTTTTGAAATATCTATATATTCTGATTCCATTAATTCTTTATGAGATATATCTTTTCTGTTTAAAACGCGGATGCAGGTATAAAATATACGCATATATAGATCTTTTTGTTTATCGATTGATATTTTTTTATCAGTATTTTTTTTTAGAATACTTTTAACAAGTTCGATAGCTTCATTTTCAAATCCGCTTAATAAAAAATTTAAAAGTTGGTTTTCTTCATTTATATTGTAATAATACTGATCTAAATTTGCTAAAATTTCTTCATAAATTTTAATTTTTTCCATACCAAAAGGTGATATAGTTGATATTGCCTGATATGCTTCTTTATATGATTCTCTTAAACCTGTAAATCCGTAATGTATTCTCCCGACTCCAGTATAAAATTCGAAATAGTTTTCTTTTGATTCAAATATTTTTAAAATATTATTTAAAGATTTTAATATATAATCATTTGATTTATCAATTGGCAAATTAAATATAATACAAAGTTCATTTTTTGCAATGGTTAATATATATACATTTTGAGGATCAGTAAAAGCATTTTTAAATAATTTATATGTTTGATTAATAACTTCTAATTGCTGCTCTCTGTTAAAATTTTGATAAAAGTCATTATTAAAATTTAATCTTACTATACTTACTAAGAAATTTGGATATTTAAATGATATATTATTACTTTCTAAAAATTTTTTTAATTCATCCTCAACAAATGCAATATTTTCATTTAAAGCTTTAAATATATAATTTTCTGCAACCATAGGCAGTGCCATTGTAAGATTTTTACTTAATTCTACTTTATCTTTAAGCAGATTATTTATTTTTTGACTTATATATGAAAATTCATCTTTTGAGTTTTTAGCCTGGATACCAAATATAGGGCTGAATAATGATAAAAGATTTTTTATCGGACTATATAATTTTTTACTTATAAAAAAAGAAAGTAACAATGATAATAAAAGAGTTAATATACTAATAAAAAAAGCTAATGTACCAATTGGAATTGACTGAATATATAAGTCTTTATATGGTACTGCTGCTATATAATATATTTTTTGATTAACAGATTTTTTGGACTCAATTGATGTCATTAATATTTTTTCATTATTTATTTTATGCCGGAAGGGCTTACATAATTTAATTTTTTTTATAAGATATTGATTATTTATTACCGGATAATAATTTTTAAATTTTTCTTTTATTGTATTATAATATTTTTCACTTAAAATCATATACTGTTTGCTGAAATAATCATTTGCTATAAATGCTGTTAATGAAAGTATATAACCTTTAGAATCCATCATTAATATTAATGAATTAGGAGTCATAATAAAATCAGATAATAATAAGTTTATCTTTTCCTGATTTAAATTAATTAATAGAATGTTATTGCTGTCTCCCTGATCATGAATATAGTATGGTATTACATTAGTTGTCTGAAGTTCATTTAACTTGAATTTAGTAGAAATACTTCTATTAAAAAATGGTAAAAATGAAGATTCATTGAAATTCATTGATTTTATTTCAGGATAATGATAGGAAAAAAAATCTTGAATACTTATAGTGAAATCTCTTCCTGTTACAGTTCGTTTTTTGATATTAATATAATATACACTATGTATTAATGAATAAATTTGAATGCCTAAATTTTTATGACCATTTTTAAAATCGACTAAAGGATTTTTTGATTTTCGTATATCATCAAGACTTTCATTCCATACAAATGAATATGCTTTGCTGTTTGTATCATAAAGCAGGTCATCCATATATAGACTTAATAAGTATAATGACTTTTCAAATCTTTCTTCAATTTTTTTTTCCTGATAATTAATATAGAATTGTGTGGAGAATATGGAAACAAGAAAAATAAAAGAAATTATTAGAAAAATAAATAAAAATATTTTTGTAAAGAAACTTATTTTAAATTTATAGATTAAGGGTTTTTTTTTATGCATAGAAGCCCTTAGTAAAAATTATTAATTAAGAATGAATAATATTGATAATAAGGAATTTTTTGTTTTTTTTCAATTAAAATAAAATAATTTACATTAACATATTTTATTTTTTAAAATACTTTCATTTGATATATTTCTAAATTGTGTCGGTGTGATTCCTTCTAGTTTTTTAAACATTTTAATAAATGTAAATCTGGAGTTAAATCCACAATCAAAAAATATTTCATCAATTTTTTTATTTGTTTCTTTTAACAAATGTTTTGCTTTTTTTATTCTTTGTGTATTTATATAATTTTGGAAGGACATTTTTAAAGCTATTTTTAATAATCTTGATAGATGTGACGCAGAAACCCTAAATTCATTGGCAATGCATTCTAAAGAAATATCTTTATGAAAATTTTTATTAATATAATTAATAATTGAATTAATTTTATTATTGTGATTATTTTTTGATATGCATGTAATTTTTTTTATAAATGATATTAAGTATTTTTGAAATACTTCGAGGTCCATATGTCTGTATTCTTGGGGAATATCAATAAAATCATCATGCATTATTTGTTCCGGTGATATATCAAGCCTGTTTAATGCTCTAAGACAAGTATGATATATCTGTAAATAGAGATCTTTTTGATTTAAAATTGATATTTTTTGCATAATATTTTTTTGACATATATAATCAAAATGCTCCATGGTTTTTTCTAAATAATTTCCCAGCATATAATTTAATAATTTATTTTCATCAGTAAGCGTATAATTATAACTAATATTTTCAATTATTTTATTATCATAAATTTTTATATTATCAGAATCAAAAGGTGATATTGTTGAAACAGTTTTTAACGCTTCATTATAAGATTTTTTTATTCCAATAATACCTTTATGCAGATTACCGATTCCGGAGTAAATATCTAAAAAATTTTCTTTTGTTTTAAATACATCATGGACATTTTTAATAGATTTTATAATATCTTTGATTTGATAATAATCAGGAAAATTAATTATTATACATAATTCGTTTTTGTCTATATTTAAAATATAAGCTTTACACGGATCATAAAATGCATTTTTAAACAGTTTATAAGTTTCATTTAAGATATGAATTTGTTGGGCTTTATTGAATTTTTCATAAAAATCATTATTAAAATTTTGTATAACAATTGCAACGATAAAATTTTGATATTCAAAAGACATCTCATTATTTTTGAAAAAATTATTTAATTTTTCTTCTTCTATAAAATTTTCATTTTGATTTAGTAATTTAAAAAGATAGTTTTCTTTTACAATAGGGAGTGTTTTTGTTAATTTTTGTTCCAGTATGTTTTTTTCTTTAAAGAGTTCATTAATATTCTGTCTGATAAATGAAAATTCATTTTTCATATTTATTTCTTGTGTTTTATTTTTCCCAAAAAGCGTAACTAATGCTTTAATAGGGCTATATAATCTGGCACTCATAAATATTGACAGTATAATCGAAAATAATAAACTTAAAAAACTTATTAAAACTGCTATTAAACTTAAAGGTATTGATTGTTTAAAAAGTTCCTTCATAGGTAATGCTGATACATAATAAAGTTTTTGTATAGTTGAATGCTTAGAATCATAATGAATTATTAGTCTTTTATCTCCAAAATATTTGGAATAAAATGGTTTACCGGTTTTGATTTTTAATATAAAATCATTATCTCTGATAGGTGGATATAAATAAGGTCTGTAAACATGCTTTCTATTTGTATCTGATCTAATAGATCCGTAAGAATCCATAATAAATAAATGTATATTTCTCAATTTTGTATATGACTTTAATAATTCAAAAATTTTTTGTTCGCTAATATTTACCAATATAAAATTATCATTATCATTTTTATCCTTTAACATAAACGGCATAACATAAGTATATGATATTGAGTTAATATTAAATCTTGTTAATCTTGGTAAGAAAGTAAAACTATTGCTGGATAATATTGCTATGTCGTCTTTATTAATATTAGGATAATGCAATTTAAAAAAAGTTGATTGATTTACATAACCGTTTTTTTCTATAACTATATTATTTTTATTATCAATATAATATATGCTATGTAGATATGATTCTGCTTTTTGTCCCAGATAAGAATGCCCGTTAAAAAAATCTTTTAATATATTATCAGAATTTCTTATATTATCAAGAGATTCGTCCCATATATAATCACAAGCTGTTTTATATGCATCAGTTAATACAGAATCAATTTGTTCACCTAATAAATTTAATTCCGCTAATGTTCTTTCTTCAATTCTTTTTTCTAAAAAATACAAAAAATATTGTGTTGATAGAAATGATATTAAAATTAAAAAACATATTATAGAAAAGAAAAATAAAAATGTTTTTGAAAAAAAATTAAATTGTTTGAACATATTTTATTATTCCTTTATAATTATAACTAAGTATAATAATTATAACAGATTTTTTAAAAAAATGGAATTTATAAAATTAATTAGTGATTCAAAATTACACAAAAAGCATAATTTGATACTTTACTTGTAATATTTTATATAGTTAAATCTATTTTATTAAATATAATATATTTACATTTTTTTGTTTTAGGAGGTTATATGAATAAAAAAATCATTTTATCAATGATTTTATTTTTTACTGCATTTATAAATTTTGCTGATGAAGTTTTTCCGATTTATTTTACAAATAATGCAAAATTAAAAATTGACGGATCAAATGCTGATTGGCCTCTTGCTTTACCATGTATAATGGAAAGTGATACTCAGGTACAATTAGAAAAAAGAAAAAGCCCGGAAAGTTACGGGGCAAAAATTTGGTGTTTTTTTGATGCTAAAAATTTTTATATTTACGGTGAATTTACAGATAAAACACCATTATTCAATAGACATGAAGGTAATGAAATATATCAGGGTGATTGTTTGGAAGTATATTTAGGATTTAGAGAAGAAAAAAATGCTGCATCACTTGGTAAAAATGATTTCCAATTTGGTATAGGTATGCATCGAGAAGATGAAAGAGAACAGGAAACATGGATTTGGAGTAAGGGAAAAGAATGTGTTGATCAAAAAATATCGGTAATACAAACAAAAACCGGTTATAAAATGGAAGCAATGATACCATTAAAAAACTTTGGGGATAACAGATCGTTAAAAACAGGTGATACTATATGGTTTGATTTTGCAGTTGATGACGGACTCCAGGAAGGTACTAGATATACTCAAATGGTCTGGAATGGCGATGATGAAGATTGGAAAACTCCAAAATTATGGAAAAAAGCAAAATTATTTGATAATGAATCAAAATTAAAAGAGCCATATATATTAGCTCCTCCTATAATTGCAACTAAAAGTTATATTAGAGTTTATTATTATTACAATGGTAAACCTTATGTAGGTACAGTAATGGTTGGTAATAATAAATTTAAAACTGATCAGGATGGAGGTATTACTTTAAGAGAAGAATCATCAGGTTCTAAAGAGTTTTCTTTTAATTATGGAAGCGGAACTTTTAAACAAACTTTTGATATTGGTGAAAAAAAAGAAAAAATATTAGTAATATTACCAGTTAAAGAAATAAAAGTAAATCAATTGGGATATAAAATTAATGAAAAAAAAAGTTTTATTTTAACAGATAATAAAGGTAAAATGAAAAATAAACAATTTACAATAGTAACTCCTCTTGATAATAAAGTTGTTTTTACTGGAATAATAGAAGGATACAAAGAGGACATAGCAACAGGCGATAAAAATTATTATGGTGATTTCAGTGATTTCAAGAAAAAAGGCAGATTCAGGATTCATGTGGACGGAATAGGTGATTCATATGCTTTTAGGATTGAAGAAGATATTTTTTCGGAGTTATTTTATACAACAATGCGTTCTTATTATTTACAAAGATGCGGTATTGAGATTAATGATGAAAAAATCAGTAAATTAAAATATGGTAAATGTCATACCGAGGACGGTTTTTTGCTTGGTCCGTATCTTAATGGAGGGAAAAAAGAAGCCCTTGATGTAACAGGAGGCTGGCATGATGCCGGTGATTACGGTAAATATATACCGACAGCAGGTGTTACATGTGTACAATTGCTCTTATTATATGAATTAACACCGGGTAAATTCAATAAATTTAAGCTTGATATTCCTGAATCAGATAATAAAATACCGGATATTTTAGATGAAGTAAAATGGGAATTATCATGGATGTTAAAAATGCAGGATAAATCAGGCGGTGTTTATCATAAAGTAAATACAGCAATATTTCCCCCGACTATTTTGCCTAATGAAGACACTGATATAAGATTAATAAATCCGATATCTACTTCAAGTACGGCTATATTTGCAGCAACTATGGCATATGCATATAAAATATATTCCAAAGCCGATCCTGAGTTTGGTGAATTATTAAAAAAAGCTGCATTAAATGCAGGCAAGTTTTTACTGCAAACTCATACTAAAAAAATATATAAAGTGATAAGAGACAGTACAGGCTGGTATGATACAGGCGGAGTCAGTGATGAATTATTATGGGCGTTTGCCGAGTTATATAGATTAACGGGCGATAAGAAATATTTTAATGCAGCAGAGCTTTATATAGGTGATAGATTTGATCTGCCGATAATCGGCTGGGAAAATACATATACATTAGGATTATTAACATTATATAATTGTGATAAAACACCGGCAGATTTAAAAAAGAAAATCGAAGACTTTTTGCTTGAAAAATCAATTGCTTTAACAGAAAAAATAATGAATGACGGTTATAGATCCAGTTTAGCACAAGCAGAGTATACATGGGCATCCAATAAAAATTTATGCGCAAAAGGAATGTTTTTAATATTGGCAAATCAAATATTTAATCGTGATGATTTTGAACAGGCAGCAAGATATCAGCTTGATTATATTTTAGGTGTAAATACTTTAAGTAAATCATTTATTACAATGATTGGTGCTGATTATGTAAGATATTTACATCATAGAGTAATCGAGGCAATAGATATCAATATCCCTGGATTTCTTGCAGGCGGACCTAACAATAATGCAGAATGCGGTACATATAAAAAAGGGCAGGGACCAAAAGGGTATAGAGATTATAATAAATCATTCTCCTGTAATGAGTATGCAATTGATTATAATGCGCCTCTTGTCTTTTTAGCAGGATATTTTATGAAAGATAAACCCGGTGAAATGTATGGTTCAACAGATACTGTAAAATCAAATAATTTTTTTATTATATTAATCATTATTGCAGGTGTCTTGATATTATTACTTGCTGCATTTTTTATTATTAAAAAAATCAGGAAATAAATATAATTTTAATTATTAAATAACCCTGCATCTTTAAAAAATAAAAGTGCAGGGTTTTTTATAAAATTTTAATTAATCTATTGACAGAGAGTTAAAATTTTATTATTATATAAGCATATACTAATATAGATGTTATTTTATGAATAATAATTTAAATGAAACAGTAATTTTTTTTAAAGCTCTTGGTGATCCGACACGTTTAAAGATTCTGGGAATAATACTGTCATATAAAAATCTTTGCGTTAATATGATAGCAAATAAACTGGATGTTACACAGCCGGCAGTTTCTCAGCATTTAAAAATTTTGAAGAATGCAAAAATTTTAAAGAGTCAAAAAATCGGTTTTCATGTACATTATCAAGTTGATTTTGACTATATCAAATCTTACGGTTTAAATTTGGAGAAAATTATTAATAATAATATAAAGGATTGCGAATTACAGAATAAGTGTAAAAAATCACCGGATGCAAATCTTTTATAAATTTTTTTATGATTTATATAAATATATTTTAATAAACTTATTAGGTGTTAGATAATGTTAATTTTAATTATAGTAACTGGTATATTATTAATAATTTCATTTTTGTTTGACAGGCAAAAAACATTCAATGCATTAAAAATTGCATTTAAAAAATTAATTAAAATAATAATACCTGTAACAATTATGCTTATTTTTGTATCAATTATTCTTTTATTTTTAACGAAAGAAACAATTACTAAATACCTTACCGGTAAAAATATTTATTCAGGTTCATTAATTGCTTCTTTATTAGGTTCAATATCTTTAATGCCGGGATTTATAGCATTCCCGTTAAGCGGTATTTTAAAACAAAATGGTGTTTCATTTATGGTAATTTCTGCTTTTACATCAACTTTAATGATGGTAGGAGTTATTACTTTTCCGATCGAAAAATTATATTTCGGTTTTAAAATTGCTCTATTGAGAAATGTTATATCATTTATCATTGCATTAATTGTTGCTCTTATTACAGGAATATTATTTGGAGAAATATTTTTATGAAGAAAAATATATTTATGATTGGGATAATAATTATATATTTTATTTTAATTTTATTGGCAATAATTTTTAATTATGAACCCGGTATGAAAATAGGTGTTAATTTTTATAAATTTGCATTAGAAATGATAAAAATATTTCCATTTGCATTTATACTTATTGGATTATTTGAGGTCTGGGTAAAAAATGAAACAATTAAAAAGCATCTGGGGACAAATTCCGGTAAATCGGGTTATTTTTGGGCTGTTTTATTAGGCGGTTGTACAATAGGTCCAATGATAATATCATTACCGGTTGGGTATTCTCTTTACAACAAAGGAGCAAAATTAAGTATTGTATTCACTTATATCGGTGCTGCTTCTATATGCAGGATACCTATGACTATATTTGAAGCATCATGCCTTGGAGTAAAATTTACTATAATCCGATATATGGGTTCATTGCCCTTGGTAATTATTTTTTCTGTAATACTTGGCAGTTATTTATCAAAAAAGAATTATAAAATTAATAAAGGAAATTAATTTTTTTTAAATACTTTATAAGCTTATAAGCATAAAATTATATAAAAAAGGAGGTAAATTACTATGTGCTGCACTCATAATTCTCAGAATACTGGCTGCTGTATAGGACAGGTTCATTTTTTAAGTAAAAAGAAAAAAATTGATATGTTAAAAAAATATCTTAGCAATCTGGAAGAAAAAAAAGCAGATATTGTTGAAGCAATAAAAGAATTAGAAAATGATAAATAAAGGAGTATCTATGACTTTTAATAATATAAAATGTGAAGTTGTTACAGTAAAAACAGATACAGGTGTTTGTCCCGGGATGGCTAAAACGAAACAGGGGGAAGTGTTTATTATTGGAGCGAGAACACCAGTGGGAGCAGGTATATGCTGCCAGGCATTCAGTTCATTAAGTTCAATGAAGTTGTCAATGATGCTAACTGATAAAATGACATGGGAAAAAAATGACTATTTCGATATAATCTGTCCACACGGTTTTGTAACATACAGACTATCAAGATATAATAAGTTTTCAAATACAAAATAAAGGCTTTATAATAATTTTAATTAATAAGCTGTCTTTAAATTTGTCATATAAATATGATAAATTTAGACAGCCTGCTTCCTTTTAAAATCATTTCATAAAACAATATCTTTATTTTTATCTTATTTAGTGGTAAATTAAAAATTATAAAATCTTATGAAAAAAATTATTAATAAAGATATAATAAAAAATATTTATGATCTGTCAAAAAAAATAAACTTAAATTTTATACATATAAAATCATTAAAAAATATTTTAAACTATTATGAAAAATATTTAAGCAATGACAGCTATCTGGTATATTTTAAACAAATATGTCAAAAATATAAATCTGTTATCACTGCCTGTTATCCTTATAATTTTATATGGAATAATACCGGCGAAGATGCAACAGGATTTATTGCCAGATATACTACCTGTAACTTTTATAAGATGCTGTATAAAAAATTAGAAATTTTAGCAAAAGAAATAAAAAAAGTATTGGATTTAAATATATCTAATAAAGATTTTTTTAAAGTTTATGTTAATTCTAAAATAAATGATAAGGCTCTTGCATGCTTATCTGGTATGGGTAGTTTTTGTAAAAATTCATTAGTCAGTATTAATAATGAAAACCAGATGTATGTTCTTGGAGAATTATTCATTGATTATGAAATTGCATTTATTGATGAAAATATTAATATAGAAAAAAATAATCTTTGTTTAAAATGCAATATTTGTATTACCAGTTGTCCAACAGGCGCTATAAAAGATTTTGGAGTAATTGATAAAAATATATGTATCCAGCACCTGTCATCTCAGTATGAATGGCCGGAAAAAATTAATAATATAAGATTTATAGATTTATGGGGTACCCGATTATTCGGCTGTACTAAATGTGTTGATTCCTGCCCTTTAAATAATAAATTTATTAATAATTATACAGATCAGGAATTAATCGGCAATGTTGGGAATACTTTTGATTTTAATTTATTAAATAAATTTAAAAAAGGTGATTATAAAAAATATTTTAGTAATAATCAAATTTCAGCTTCATGGATTCCAGAAATTTGTCTTGTTAGAAATATTATAGCAAGTTTATATAATATGAAACAAATAGATTTAATAAAAAATTATTTAAAAAATATTAAATTATTCGGTTGGAATGATTTTGAAATAAATTATATTAAAAATTTTTTTTTAAATTTTATAGAAAACAGTAAAGGATTTTTAAAATAAATCGTTTAATAATTATAGATTTTTATTTTAGGAGGGTTGCTCAATGATAAAAAGATATATTTTGATAATTGTAATAATATTATTATTGATTTTATCAGGTTGTATTCAAAAAGATCCATTATATGAGATAAAAAGACTGGCAAGAAGCAAGGATCTTGACAATAAAATTGAGGCTAGTAAACAATATAAATATGCAATTGATACGCTTGTTGATGCATATAAATCATACGGCAGTTTAAATAAAGATATAGGCAACAGGTTAATGATGGATACATTTAACAGGGATTATAAGGACGCCATAAAACATTTTGAAATTGCTAAAGATATATTGAGTGAGGATTCTGAAGTATATTTTTTATTAGGTGTATGTTATGTCAGTTTGTTTAAAATAGAAAATAAATTCGATTATCTTTATAAAGCAGAAGAAAATTATCAAGTTTCATTAAGGTTAAATCCCGGGCATATGGACACACTGTTTAGCTATGCTAATATGTTAATTTTCGGTATTGAAAAATATGATGCGTTTGAAGAAACTAAAATTAATACAGCTATACAGTTATTAGATGAATATATTTACGGATTAAGTCCTAAATTGAGAGAATTAAAAAAACTTAAAGAAGAAAAAGGTGAAGAATTTGTTAATCCGAAGATAAAAAATCCTGATCCGGAAGCCTTTTTTCTATTAGGCAGGGCATATTATCTGGCCGGTGATTATAAAAGTGCATACCAGACATTTAATCAGCTTTATGAATTTAAGAGTAAGCTTTCAAAAGAACAAAAAAATAAACTTGATGAGTTTATTCAGGATACAGCAAGATTAATTAATGAAACAAATTGAGCAGTATTAAAATGAATGATTTTATATATGATATAGCATTGTCTTATGATGAAAGTATTACTCCGATTGAAAAGATAGCTTTATTTAATAAATATTCATCAAGTAAAAATATATTGAGTTTAAATAAAAGTACAATAAGGAATATTTTAGGTAGGAGATGGACAGGCAATAGATTTTTACCTGATGTATTTATTAATAAAGCCAAAAAAATAAGTAATTATTTGGATAAAGCGGGGATAAAGTTTTTAAGATTTGATGATGGTAATTATCCGTTTAGTTTAAAAATGATACCTGATCTGCCCTTTATAATTTATTATAGAGGAAATATATCATATGATTATAATAAATCGATTGCTGTTGTAGGCACACGCAATCCGGATTTAATCGGTATCAATAAAACAAAAAATTTTGTTGAAGAACTGGTAAACAGGGATCATTGTATTATTTCAGGTTTAGCCCATGGTATAGATGCTTCATCTCATTATCATTGCTTGGTAAATAAAGGCAAGACAATAGCTGTACTTGGATGTGGTATTGATAAAATATATCCATGTGCAAATACGGATTTAGCAGGACAAATTTTAAGAAATGATGGCGGGATTATATCAGAATATCCGCCTGGGATAAAACCAAATAAGTGGAATTTTCCAAAAAGAAATAGGATAATTGTTGGATTATCAAGAGGAGTACTTATAATACAGGCACCATCTAAATCCGGCAGTTTGATTACAGCAATGCTGTCAGCTGATTATGATAGAGAATTATTTGTAGTGTCTTATAAAAAATATAATAATAATAATCTTGGAAATAAAGAATTGATTTTAAATGGTGCAAATGAAGCAAAAAATCCTAAAAATATAGTTTATGAATATTAAATTTTCTATAATAAATATAAAAAAAATATTATTAATGTAAGATTTTTTTTATTGACATTATAAAAATTATAATATAATATATTGTAAAATTATTGTAAAGACATCTAAAAATGATAAATACCTTTTATTATATTTTTATCGATTTTTTATTAATTAATCACACTATATTTTTTTTTTAATTAAAAAATAATTACCCGGTGTAATCGGGATTATTTTATAATTTTGATAATATAAAAAAATTAAGGAGTTTTTATGAAGCAAAAAGGTATTATTTTTGTTATTTTAGTTTTAGCACTGGTTATTTTATTAATCGGCTGTCCTAAAAAACTAAGCGGTGAAATCACTTTCTGGGCTATGCCTAATGCACCAAATGATGTGCACGTAGCATGGATGGAAAAGAAAGGTGCTGAGTTCCAGGGTAATACAAGTGTTACTGTACACTTTGAAGAAGTTGGTTGGGGAGATGCTTGGACAAGAATCTCTACTGCTCTTGCAACTGGTGAAGGCGCTGATGCATTCCAGGTTGGTACAACATGGAATCCTCAATTTGCTGCAACAGAAGGTTTAATGGAAATCAATATTGCAGAATTTGGCGGTAAATCAGCTTTCATGGCTGCTAATTTAGAATCATGTACATTAAAAGGCAAATACTATGGTGTTCCATGGTTTGCTGAAACAAGATGTCTTTTCTACAACAAAGACATTTTCTCAGAAGTTGGCGTTGAGCCGCCTAAGACACATGATGAATTAGTTGCAGTCGGCAAGAAAATAATTGAAAAAAAAGGCAAAGGCACAGCTATTGCTATTGCCGGAACAACAGCATGGGATTTATTACACAACTGGGCTATTATACTTTGGGGTAACGGCGGCAGCTTATTAAGCGCTGACAACTCAAATGCAACTTTTAATGGCCCGGAAGGTGTACAGGCTATGAAATGGTATGTAAACCTAGTAAGAGAAGGCTTGGCAGCAGAAGCATGTGCTGAGTACAATCAGCCGCAAGCTGATGCAGCATTTGCAAATGGTAACGTTGCAATGTGCTATATGGGACCATGGAATGTTGCAGGTATTAAGAGAGACAATCCTGATTTAAATTATGGTATTGTTGAACCTCCTGCCGGACCAAAAGGCAAGGCTTCTTTCTCAGGCGGAAGTAACATCGTAGTATTGGCTCAGAGTAAAAATCCAGATGCTGCAAAAGCATGGATTAAATTCATGATTGATGAAGCTAATCTTGTAGATTATACAAAGAATCTTTCAAACATGCTTCCAGCAAAAGTAAAAGCATTCAGTGATCCATATTATCAAGAAGGTGCTTTTAAAGTGTTTAAAGAAACATTAAGCTATGCAACAGCTTATCCTCCATTAGGTGTATGGGGATCAATAGAAGCAGCTGTTGTTGATGAGTTTAAGAATGTATTGGCTGATTATGTAAATGGTCAGTATACAGATGATACAGCACAAAAATATCTTGATAAAGCTGCTGAAAAAGTTAATGCAGCATTAAAAGAAGAAAAATAATCATCAATGATTGTTATTATAAGGGGAGATTTTTTCTCCCCTTTTTATATTAATTATTTATATCTAATATTTTATGTATTTTTTTATTTGATTAGGATTAAAAATTGGATAATATTGATGAAAAATATGATAAAATTTATATAAGAAATCTTGCATTAAGATGTATAATTGGATTATTTGAAGAAGAAAGAAGAGAAAAACAGGATATAATTATTAATTTAATCATGTATACTGATCTTAATAAAGCATGTGAGAATGATAATATAGAAGATTCGATAGATTATAAGGTTATTAAAAAAAGTATAATATCATTAGTTGAAAATTCGGAATTTTTTTTAATTGAAAAATTAGCAGGAGAAGTATCTAAAATATGCTTAAAAGATAACAGGATTAAAATCGTAAAAGTGACAATAGATAAACCCGGAGCATTAAGGTTTTCAAAGTCTGCAGCAGTTGAGATAATTAGAAAAAATAATTAATTTATTTGGAGTTATAAGATAAAAATTTATATAGGAGCAGGGAGTAATATCTCTCCTTATAAAAATATAAAAAAAAGTTTAGTTGTTCTTAATAAATATATAAAGATTACAGGTATTTCTACTTTTTACGTTACAAAACCAATTGGGGAAATTAAGCAGGCTGATTATTTAAATGGTGTATTAGAATTAGAAGGTGATTTAACAGTAAAGGATTTAAAATTTAAAGTTTTACGTGTAATAGAAGAAAAGCTTAAAAGAATTCGTAATGAAAATAAATATAATCCAAGAACGATTGATTTAGACATTTTGCTTTATGGTAATTTAATAATTAATGAAAATAATATTATAATACCGGATCCTGATATTTATACCAGATCATTTATTGCGATTCCGCTTGCTGAAATTAATCCGTTGATTATACTTCCTGATACAGGTAAAAATATAAGCGATATCATAAAAAAATTTCAAAAAGATAAAATGATTCCCGATATTAAATATACGGAATCATTAAGAAGATTGTTTATATAATCTGTAATTTAGAATATATTTATTTGACTTTAATAATCATTTTTATAATAATATAATCCCTGATTACAATTTTTTATAAAGATAAAGCAAATGAGGATAATTTATGTCTAAGATAAAATTAAAAAAATTGGATAATTATGAATTTGAATATAATAGGATTTTAAATGTAGGAGATATTAATTATGGAGGACATCTTGGTAATGACTCTGTTATTACTTTAATTCATGAGGCAAGGATTGACTTGTTATGTAAATTAGGATTATCAGAACTAGATCTTGGAAATGGAAGAACTGGAATAATAATGACGGATCTTATTGTAAATTATACTGGGGAAGGTTTCTTACTTGATAAAATTAAAATTTTAAGTCATATAGATGATATTAAAAGTATTGGTTTTAGAGTATTTCATAATATAATAAAAAATGATAAGACTATTGCATTAGCAGAAACCGGAATTTATGCATTTGATTATGAGAATAGAAATATTACTGAAATACCGGAATTATTTAATGAAAAACTCAACGATTATTTAAAAAAACATGAAAACTAAGGAGTTTAAATTGAAGAAAGGTTTATTAATATTTATCATCAGTTTTATATTTTTTTTATCATATTTAAGTGCAAATGATATACAGGAAAATAAATCAAGTGATTCTCATATAATTATATTAAAAAACGGAAAAGAATATAAAGGAAAGCTAATTGAGATTAATGATGAAAATGTTATTTTTTTTATTAATGGAAAAAAAGAAGTGTTTAATAAAAAAGACGTTACACGGATACAATTTCATAAGAAAAGATTATATGAGGATGTTAAAATTATAAAAAAGATTAATGATATTGAAATAAAAAAAGCATGGGAAGAATCAAAAAAATGGAAAGAATCAAAAGATTTAGAGGTTGTATTTTTATTGGATAAAGTTAATATAGAGTTTATCCAGGATGGTTTGGTAAAGTTAAATTTTAAAAAAGCGATTAAAATTTTAAATGAAGAGGGTAAAAATTATTCTACACAATATTTTTATTATTTAAATAATTATAGAAAACCAGAAATATTATATGGTATAACTGTCAGCCCGGAAGGGAAAGTAACTTGTTTAGAAGAATCGGCAATAAATGATGAACCTGTAAATAATGAATACCCTCAGTATGATTTATTAAATAGAGTAAAATTTGGACTTAAAGATGTTGATGTCGGTTCTGTTATTATTTGGGAAGCAGAGATTATAGAAAAATGGGATTTATTAAAAAATCCTTTTTTATTTGAGAAATATTTAGTTAACTCAAATTATAATGTTAAAAAAGAATTAATAATAAAAGCGCCTGAAGATTTAAATATTAATTTGGCTTTGCATAATGGATTGATTCCATTTAAAACAGGAAAGTCTGATAAAAAAACAGAAAAAAAGAATATTATATATTCTTATGTTCAGGAAAACATAAAACTTTTTATTAATGACGAAGATAATACTCCTCATGACTCTATAATTTATCCATGGTTTATTATTGCTTGTAATGCTAAAAGCTGGGATGAATTATCCGGATTATATTATGATAAATATTTTAATAAGCCTATAAATATCGATATTAAAAATTTAGCTTTAAGTATTGTTAAGAATGAAAAGGATTCATCTGTAATATTAAGTAAACTTTATGAATGGGTTAATAGGAGTATAAATTTAGTAGATGTTGATATGGAAGAATATTCTTATTGTCCTAATGATGAAGATAAAATTATTTCTTCTTCAAGTTTAAATGTACTGGATAAATCATATTTATTTACAAGAATGGCTAATGCTCTTAATATACCTGTTAAAATGTATTTTTATAAAAAAAGCTATAAAGATAAATTAATTGACAATTGTTTTAATTTGAAACAATTTGATTCCGTAATATGTGAGTCAAATATAAAAAATAATAAGACTATTTATAGTTTTGAGAATGAAAATTTTAGACTTGGGCAGGTTTATTATTCTGCAAGTGAAGCTCAGGCATTAGATGTAACTGCACCTGCCGGGAAAATAATTATGCTTCCTAAATTGGAAAGTGATTATAATAAATACAATTATGAATATCAATGTATATTAAGTGAAGATGATACTCTTAATATAAAAAAAATAACAACTATTTATGGAAATGAGGAAATTGAATGGAGAGAAAAAAGATTTTTATCTAAGGATGAGTTTGATATTTATATGGAGTCAAGGATTAGTAATTTAGGGAATAATGTAAAGATTGTCGATTATAAATTTATTAATAAGCTTGATGATTTTAATAATCCTGTAAAATTTGAAGAAAATATTATAGTATATAATTATTCATATTCATCCGGTAAAAATTTAAAATTATTTAAAATACCGGATTTAAAATATAGTGCAGGCAGTGTAAGTAAATCACAAAGAAGTCTGCCTTATGATATCGGCATTACTTCAACAAGTAATTATGATTTTGAAATAATATTTCCAAAAAAATACAAATTGCAGTATATGCCTCAGCCTTTAGATATAAGTAATGATTTATTTTGTTTTAAATCTAATTATGAGAATAAGGGGAATAAGTTAATAACCGGATTTAAATCTGTTTATTACAGTAAAATAATACCGATATCTTCATATGGCATATTTAAAGAATATATTGAAAATAGGTCTAAATTACTGGCAGAATGGATAATATTGGAGGATATGTAATGGATAATAAAAAGATTAGTATTATTGTTTTTTTACTCTTAACAATATTTACAATTAATCTCATTTCATATGAAAAAATAGTTGATTGGGAGAATAATGAACAGAAAACAGAAAAAATATATTATAAAGGAAAAAACATAATCGCCGGTGATAAGATAATTGATAAGGATATGATATCATATATAGTATTTAATCTATCTGATGATGATAAAAATGATAATGAGGATAAACTTAACAGTGTAAGTATAGATGAGCTTATTAATAGATCAAAAATAATGGAAAATAAATTTCATGATTCACCACTGTTGGTTTTATATGATGACGGTATACAAAAATTAAATAAAGACGGTACAAGATATACTAGATCCAGATATGCAGTTAAGATAATGAATGAAAAGTATATAGATGAGTATTCTGTCTTATCTTTATATTATATAAAGGAAGATTATGAGTCTAAAATATTAATGGCAAGAAGCATCTCTCCGGATGGAGAAGTATCATATATAAATGAATCAGATATTTCTGTAACAATACCAAAGCAGGATTTAGAGTTTTTTAGTGGAAGAAGAAATGCAAGAATTATAAAGATTACAATACCTAATGTAAAAGTAGGATCAATTGTTGACTATGAATATGAAATAAAAGAAAATATTCCAGAGGATATTAATCAGTTTTATACTTCATGGTATTTTGGGGGCAGTAATCCTGTTTATGAGTCCACAGTAAAATTTATTGTGCCGGAAGATAAAGATTTTTACTGGATTACTAAAAATTTTAAAAAAGAAAATGAAACACCCGTAATTACACATGAAAATGATTATAAAATTTACTTTTTTAAAAATGATATCAATCCTCCCTTTATTGAGGAGCCTTATGGACCTCCTATTGAAGATTTTTATCCGAAGGCTGTAGGCAGTTTATTTAAGGACCAGACTTATCTGTCAAATTGGCTGTCAAAAATTATGAAAGAAAGAATGATTGCAAATGATAAGATGAAAGAGGCTGTTAATGCAGTAATTAATAAATCAAATGCTAAATCCGAGGAAGAAAAAATTGCTGTTTTATATAGATTTGTGCAGGAGTATATACAGTATAGATCCATAAAGACGAGTTTATCAAGCGGATTTAGCGGGCATCCTGCTGCCGAAACATTTGAAAATAAATATGGCGATTGTACCGATAAATCAATATTATTCGCAACAATACTTAATCTCATTGGTGTTGAGGCTTATCCTATTATAGTTATGACAAATGATAAACCTAAAGCTTATTATGATGAAATCGGTATTATTTCCGGAAATCATGCAATTAATGAGATTCATTTAAAAGAAAACGGTAAAAAAATAATATATTTAGACTCTACCAGTTTGACTTATAGATATCCTGTTTTTAGATATGATGATCAGGGAATTTTAGCATGGAATCCGATATTAAATACGGTTAGAGAGATAGAGCCCTTAGATCCGGTTTGGAATACACAAAAATATTATAAGAAGATAGTATTGGATGATAGTGGTAATGCTCAAATTGATTCTAAAACTATTTATTCGGGTGATTGGGAAGCAGGCATCAGAAGATATTTTTTATCGATGAAGGATAAGGAATTAAAGGCATTATTAAGCACAATAATTTCAAGAGATTATCCGGGCAGTACTTTGCTGGATTATGATTTTAGGAATCCTTTTGACTTTAGTGATAATATGTATCTGAGCATGAACTATAAGGCTATGAGTATTGCAAAAAAGTCTGGTAATTATTATATTTTAAACATTCCTGTTAAACATGATCTTGATTATATTACTCAAACAAAAAGGAAATATCCTGTAAAGCTGCCTACAAAAGAAGGTAAAATAAACAGTATTGAAATTAAAATCCCTGATGAATTTATATTAAAAGGAATACCGGATCCTTTAAAAATTGATAATGATTTTTTTTCGTATGAAGGAAGTTATGAGTTAAAAGGCAATATACTGCTTTTTAATGATCATCTAACAATTAAATCATGTGAAATACAGGTAAAGGATTATAATAAAATTAGAAGTGAATTTTTAAAGGTTGATTATTTTATCAGGATACCACTAATATTGGAGATGAAATAATTAAATTTAATGATAGTATCAAAAATTTTACCCTTTGAGTGCAGTTATGAAAAATTGTGAAAGTTTAAGTGTTTTACATGAAGAGCATGAAGTACACGAAGGTAAAATTAGAAGAATCTTATTTTTAAATACCTTCTATATATTTCTTCGTGTACTTCGTGGTAGAATAAAATAATATTGATTTTTTAATAATAATTAAAATTAATCTTAAGGAGATATTATGAATAAAAAACTTAATGGCAAATGGGCATTAATAACAGGTTCAAGTAAAGGTATTGGCCAGCAGATAGCTGTGGGATTGGCTAGATATGGTTGCAACATAGTTATTCATGGAAGAAAGTTAGAAAATAACAAAAATACTAAGGAACTTTTAGAAAAATTAGGAGTTAAAACCATTTCGGTTGCAGGAGAGCTTTCAAATTTTAATGATGTTGATAATATTATTAATATGATTTTTAAAGAAATTAATGGTGTTGATATTTTATATAATAATGCGGGTGTTATGAGTATTCCGGATTTGGTTTGGAATATTCCTATGGAAGAGTGGATGAGAGTTTTTCAGATAAATTTATTTGCCGTTGTAAGATTATGCAATGCATTTGCTCCTGAGATGAAAAAGAGAGGTTTCGGTAGAATAATAAATTTAAGTTCTGGTATAAAGGATCAGCCCGATCATACACCATATAGTGTCAGTAAGGCTGCAATTGATAAATATACAAGAGATCTTGCCTATGAATTAAAAGATGACAATGTTTTGGTTAATTATTTAGATCCGGGCTGGTTAAGGACAAATCTTGGCGGACCTAATGCACCTAATGATGTAGAGACAGTACTTCCAGGAGCTTTAGTACCGGCATTATTAGAGGATAATGGTCCGACAGGAAGAAGCTTTAATGCACAGGATTATAAATATTTAAGTGATTATAATTTATAGTTATATATTTTATTTTTCATTATTTTTTAGATTAAATCCTATTAATAATGATTTAAGACTATTTACTATATTTTGATTTTCAAGTGCAACATCTTTTAAGCTGGAGATAGATTTTATAATTTCTGTTGTCCCTGCATTCTGCTCTTGCACAGCATCCTTAACTTGTGAAAAAATATTTATTAGGTTTTCTATTATATCTCTTACTGCAGTGTTTTTTTCTTTTTGTTCTTCTGTTGTGGTTTTAATATTTTCTGTTGTTTTCACTAATGTTGATATACTGGATAAAATTTCACTGGTCCCTTCTGTTTGTTCATTCATCGAAAAAGATATTTCATTAACAAGATCTGCTGTTGATTTAATACCTTTTAAAATTGTTTCAAAAGATTCTGATACTTTTTCGGAAAGAACAACTCCATTCATAATTGCATTTGCCATATCATTAATGTAGGTTTTAATTAATTTAAGATTTTCAGTACTTTTTTCAGCCAAACTTCTTACTTCTTCTGCAACAACGGAAAATCCTCTGCCTGCTTCTCCGGCATGGGCCGCTTCAATAGCTGCATTCATGGATAATAAATTTGTTTGGTCTGAGATTTCGGATATAATTGAAATAATTTCATTTACCTGCATCGATGATGATTCTATTTCTTTTATACCATCGATAGATTCATTTAAGGTTTTAACTCCCTCATTGGCAACTTTAACAAGATCATCGGTTAATAATGAAGCTTTTTTAGTTGTTTCCGTTACACTGGATATATTTGATGCCATTTCTGTTACTGCACTTGATGTTTCTTCTACATAACTTGATTGAGTTTCAACTTCTTTTATAATATTGTTAAATGAATCAACCATTTTTGATAATGACTGTCCTGCATTCTCAATCATTTCTTTTTGTTTTGTAATATTATTGTTTAATTGGGTAATAGAAGCAATTATTTCTTCTGTAATAGATGAAGAATTCGCTATAATATTATTTAATGAAACGGAAGAGTTGGAGACTTTAAATATTGCCTCGGAAACCATATTCATGGAATTTTTTAATTTATTAATAAATTTGTTAATAGAAAAAGCGATTTCTCCTGTTTCATCGAAATTTAATAAAATTACTTTATCTGCAATATCACCCTTATTGGATGATAATTCTAATAGTTTTTGATTTATATATTTTTTTTGTGTTTTATCTTCATAGTATGATATATATAAGAATATAAAAGAAAATAAGCTAAGTGCAATGCCTGTTAATATTATACAAAATCCCGATGTAAGAGGAAAATCAAGTTGAGGATTCTTCATGATATAAAATCTATTAATATAACCGAGATATACAATGAGTCCCATGCATGTGCAAAAAATAATAAAAATAGTTTTAAATCTTGTAAAAAAATCATATTCACCGTTTTTAATATCCGTCATTTTTAATATTTTTTTTGGTTTTATCATAACAGATTTTATTATCAGACTGGTTAATATAGCGCCGTTTAACCCTGCAGTAATATTTACAAATATGCTCCATGCATATGGGATACCTCCGGGAGATTTCCAGTTATGTATGAAATAAAAAATTGTTAATATTAAAAACCATGATAAAGTATGCAGTATTATTAATACCCAGGGAATATTTAATGTTGAAACACGAGCTTTTTCATAATCTTTATTATTGTTGATATAATTAAAAAAGGGTTTTAACTGCATATATATAATAATGTTTGCAATAATTTCTGCGATTATGAACATTATATAAACAACCGGCATTGATATTCCTTTTTTTATTTTCCATAAAATCCCTTCATTCCAGAATGGATTAAAAATTTGTGTAAACATTTGGCATATGATAAAAAAGAAAAAGGGTATTATAATATTTGCCAGTATAATTTTTATCATTATTTCTTTATTTATTTTTTTCATAATAAAAACTCGTTAACAATAAATTATTATTTAATTTTAAGTTTTTAGTATATAAGTGTCAATTAAAAGAATGAATAATCAATTTGTTTTATGAAAAGTATAATAAAATTAAGATATTTTTGGTAAAAATATTAAATAAATTTAAATTTTTTTATATATTCAATTAAATTTGATAAATTATATTATTTATAATATAATTATAAAGCAAATTATAAAAATTATTTTTAAATTTATATAATTTTTTAAGATAATAAAAATGGGTCTTAAAAAATAATTAATATATATTTATGTTTTATGAATTGGGAGGCTATAATGTCTATGAATATTCCTCCAATAAATGAAAATAATTTTACATTAGAAACTAAAGAGGATACTGTATTAATTACAGGAAGCATAATGGTAAAAAATCCTGAAATGCTGATTAAGCCTTTTTTTGATAAAGTAAGTGAATGTGTTATTAAGAACGGTACAAAATTAATTACACTGGATTTAACTAAATTGAATTTTCTTAATTCTAATTGTATAAAAACTCTTGCTCATTGGATTTTATCAATTAATAATCTTCCAGATAGTGATCAGTATTCAGTAAGAATATTATATGATTCTAATAATATCTGGCAGGATTCCATCATGTCTACATTTGTATTTTTAAATCCGAAATTAATCAGCATAGAAAAAATTGATATGTCACTGTATTAATATAATTTATTTTTATATTCCTTAGGAGTAATCCCTATATATAATTTAAAAATTTTATCAAAATGAGTTGAACTGATATAATAGATATAAAAAGCTATTTGCGTAATATGTCTGTATTTTTTAAATTAATATCAGGATTTATAGAATTTTCCACTATATATTTTAATCTTTTTGTATTTTTATAAATATTATGTTAAATTAGTTGCCGTAAATTTTAACAGGGAAAAACAATGTATGACGAATATCTTAAAACCGGTTTAAAAGCTGTTGCTGCCGGGGGTAAAATTATAAAAAAAGGTTTTTTAAAAACTAAAGAAATAAAATATAAAGGATTTGCGGATCCTGTTACTCAATATGATAAAAAATCGGAGGAAATAATTGTATCAGTTATTAAAAAGAAATATCCGTCTCATGGTATTTTAACTGAAGAAGAATTATCGGATGATAGTAATAATGATATAAAATGGATTATTGATCCTATAGACGGTACTATAAATTTTATTAGATCTATTCCTTTTGTTGCAATTTCGATTGCATTGGAGATAAGTGATGAGATAGTCTTGGGTATTGTTTATAATCCTATGCTCAATGAATTGTTTTATGCAGTTAAAGATAAAGGAGCATTTTTAAATAATAAAAAAATTTTTGTATCAGATGTTGACAGGATTGAGAATGCTGTTGTAGTTACAGGATTTCCATATGTCAGAGAGGGCAGGATTGATGATCTTATTAAACCACTGCCTGTTATTATAAAAGAATATCAGGGATTTAGGAGATTGGGCTCTGCTGCAGTTGATCTTGCATATGTTGCCTGCGGTAGGTTCGAGGCTTTTTATGAAGAGAATCTTAACCCATGGGATACTGCTGCGGGTATAATTTTAGTGAAAGAAGCAGGAGGAATTGTAACCGATTATTATAATAATAAATACAGTATTTATAACAAAATGATACTGGCTTCAAATAATAAAATTCATAATAATCTTTCTATTCTTTTAAAAAATATTAAACAAAGATGAATTATAGTTTATAAATTTTTTTAAAAATGGATTTATGTTTTCTTGTTAAGGCTTCTTCGATTTTTTTTACAAGATCAGGTATAGTATTAAATGTATATATAATAAAATTATCATTGTTACAGTTGTTTATAATAAAGCTTTGTACTAATAGATGTGTCCTGAATGGAGCCGGTTGTATCTCAAAAAGCTCATCTCTTTTTATTGCAACATAATAACTGTAAGGATTACTTGAATGGCTGCCCATTTCATCAATATAAATAAAGAAAATTTGAGGATAAGATAGGTAATTTTTATACTCATTGTATTTTTTTAAATTTTCAGTATCAGGATTTACCAGTCTGTATTCTAATTCCTCACCGATTTTATTTACTATAATACTTGAAAAAAATACTTTATTAAACAGTCTGCTTGCAAGTTCTTCAAATTCATTTTCTTTACCTTCATTTAAAAATTGTGAATACCTTTTAAACAGCTCTTTCGGAACTTTTTTTCTTTTATCATCAGTCCAGCTGTTGTATACTTCTTCAATTATATATAGCGGAAGGTATCTTTTTATCAATTCTTCACTTTTAAATGCTTCTTTACTTAATTCCGTTAATATAGGTATGCCTATTCTGGAGTCTCTCATGCTGGTTAAAAGATTGTATATTTTATTTTTTAAATTTTCTTTTTTTTGCATATAGGTTTTTAAAAAATCTCTCCAATTGAGATTTTTTGTTTTGATAACTATATCATCCAGTATATATTCAATAATAGTATAATTAATATATCTTTTTTGTATAGAATTAAGAGGCTTATAATTAATTGACAGTAATTCTGCAATGAGATGTATTTTAACTGCATATGTTTGTAATAATTTACTTACCTGGTCATTGACCGATGGTATATACATATTATCAGGCATACATATATAATATACTTTTTTATTAAAATTTTATATATTTTTTTAGTATTAATAGGAAAATACTGTTTTTTAAATTTTATTATATAATTAATTTTGTGTCTGCTGACTAAATTTAAGAATGCAATCAGATAATAATTTTTCATCAATCGGCTTACCGATAAAGCCAAGCATATTGGTTTCTCTTGCTAAAATTTGTGTTTCCATATCTGTTGAAGCTGTCAGATAAATCACCGGAATATTTTTTACTTTTTGTATTTTTTTTGCTGCTGTTATACCATCAATATCATCAATGAGATTAATATCCATTAAAATCAGATCAGGATTTAAATTTAATGCCTTATTTACTGCATCATTGCCGGAGTCTGTTATTGCAATGATACGGCAGCCAAGATTTGTTATATATTTCTCAATGTATTTTGCTATTATATAATCATCTTCTACTATTAAAGTTTTTAATCCTGACATTATATTACAGCCTTTATAAATATCATTTAATATTTTTTTTAGGGAATTCTATTAATATTTTAACAGAATTTTTTAAAATAATTTCAATATTACCATTATATGACTTTACAATATTCTTTATTATATTAAATCCAAGTGAGTTACTGCTATTAAATTTTTTTAAAACAGGTGTTTTATTAATACTGTTTTCTACAATTAAAACAAGTATATCAGCATTTTTATTTAAATTGATATTTAAATAATTATTATTTTTTTTGTTTAAACCATATTTAAATGCGTTTATTGTTAACTCTGATATTATAAGTGATAAATCAACCATAAATTTTAAGGGTATATTAATTGAGATAATATTTATTGTTTTTTTTAGGTTATTATTCTCTATATTATTTATTGATATTAAATTGTTAAATAGTGCTGTTATATGAGATTTAGTATTAATTATGGTAAAATCGTTGTTCTTATATATACTCTCATGGATCAAAGAGATTGTATTAATCTTGCTGTTTATATCATTTAATATATTTTTTGTATTAGTAGAATTAATTTTAACCTTTTTTAAATTAATAATACCTGATATTAATGATAAATTATTTTTTATCCTGTGATGAGATTCTTTCATTAAATTTTCCAGTCTTTCATTTGTTTCTTGTAAAGATGTCGTTCTGTCATTAATTATTTCTTCTTGTGAACAGTATAATTGGTAAAGTTTATTATTCATTTTATTAAATGATTTTATTATATCATTGAGTTCAGGACTATATTCTTCTACAATATTTTTTTGCAGGTAATTTGTGTTAAACGATATATTTTTAAATTGATTATTGATTTTTTTCAGGGGAATAAAAAACAGCTTATTCAATAATAAAGTCTTAAAAAATAAAAGCAAAATTAAAAAAAATAAAAATAAAACTGAAAATAATAAAATTGTATTAATATTATTTATTATTATTTTCCTTAAAGGTATTTTATATGTTTCTACAGAGATTACCTTATCGATTTTTTTATTGAATCCTCTTTTATTTCCATAAATAGCCACAAGGTCTTTCGGTGCATCTTCCGGATTACCATGGCATTTAAGGCATGATTTTTTTATGGTTTCTCCTTTTTTTAAAAAATAAAAGTATTTTATTCCATTTTCTTTTTTAATAAATGTTTTATCTATTAAATCCGGGTTATTGTTCATTTCAATTAAAAATGCTTTTTCTTCATTAAAAGCTTCTCTTGCAGGATTACGGGCATTGATAGCGTAGTGATTATATTCATATCCTTTTTTATTTATATCTTTAAAATTCTTTTTAATATTATCAATTACATAACTTGAAGACATCCATGTCGGATCGAATTCATCAGGAAACTCTCCTTTATTTATTTTATTAAAAAGATGAGGTTTTAATATATCCGAGAAATATTTATGCACCGATAATGTAATGTCTGTCATGATTTGTGTTTTTTCATTAGCATCTTTTAACGCCTCATTTTTAATAATATTAAATGTTAATATAATCCATAAAGATGTCAGTATAGTAATAGTTAATATATTAAATATAATTATTATTATTTTTGCCGGGATTTTTTTAAAGATTTTTAGTTCAGGAGTTTTATTAATTATATTCATGATTAGTTTATATATTTTTATTTATTAATGCTAAAAGCTCTTCCTTTTGGAATGGTTTTTCTATCCAATCATTTGCGCCGGTTATTTTACCGGTGTCTTTTAATGATTTTTCTTTTTCTGTTGTTAAAATAGCTATTGGGGTTTTTTTATGCTCATCAAGCATCCTGATTTCTTTTACAAGTTCGATACCATTCATATTGGGCATATTTACATCAACAAGGAAAAAATCATATTTATTTTTTTTGATCATATCCAGTGCTTCTAAACCATCCCCTGCTTCATCATATTGATATGAGCCTGATTTTAATGCCAAGCCGACTACCTTTCTCATTGTAATTGAATCATCAACAATCAAGACTTTCATGGTAGACCTCCTTTTATAAAATTATCATTTTAAACTTTTTGTATAGCTATTGCATCAGGATATATTTTATAAACATGAGATATAGATACAGCTTTACATAATATCTGTTTTGTACCGCTGTAAATCCTAAATCCTTTATTTTTATCTTCAATAATATTTGGTATAACAACAATAAAAATATTTTTTTGTATTTTGCTTTTAAAAATTGTATTATTTTGATTTTCATTTATTTCTTTATTTGTCATTATTTACCTCTTTTTATTTTTTTATTTAATTTATTAAACAAATATTCTTCAAACCAGTTTATTAATTCTATTTGAGTTTTAATCCATGAAGGATAATGATCATGAATAAAACATTCAAATATTTTTAAAATATTTTTATCAGAGATTATAAAATATTCTGCAATCGCATTTATCATATATACAACCTCATGTGCATTTTTATTATTAAATACTGTATTATCCGGTACTCCGTGAATTTTTGGATCAACTGAATCGTGTCTTGTAAATATATAGTCATTATAATAAAGATCATCAGGTGTATATAATATAATCTCTATATTGCACATAATTTTCCCTAAAAATGCTTAAATTATACCGGTTTTTATTTTATTATTTCTCATTTTTGTAAAGTTATCCAGGTATTTGTCCAGTTCTTCTTCCGTTAATTTATTTTTATCAACTAGTATTTCTCCCAATCTTTTATAATTTTCTGAAAAATGTTTTTGTTCTATTAATGCATCATAAATATCCATTGCCGTTATCTTACCATCTGTATTTTTTATTAAATATTCACCAAAAAGCATAAAACTCATAAATTACTCCTTCAATTTATTTAAGAAACAAAGGAACCAAGGGAGGGGGCTTATTCCTGTAAGTTCCTTTTGTTTCTTATATTTAAGAAATATCTCAAAAATTACCAAAGTCTTGATCATCCAGATGATTCATATCATGTGTTGTATTCTTATGTTTATATTTATCATCTTCAAGTATTACAGTATCATCTTCATTAGTGTTTTTTTTACCGTTTTTAAGGACTTTTAAATGTTTTTCCAGGTTGATGTTTTTTCTTTTTTGTGTTCTTTTTTCCAGTTCTTCTTCAATTAGCTCTTTATTTGATTCGTGAGCGATTTGCTGCTGTTTTATCATGCCTTCTATTTGTTTAAGTTTAAATTTTGCAACCATACCTTTTAAAAGCTCTGCCTGACTTGCGAGCTCTTCTGCCGCACTGGCACTTTCTTCTGCACTGGCAGTATTTTCCTGGGTAACCTGATCTATTTGACCCAGTCCGATGTTTATCTGATCCAATCCTTGAGCCTGCTCTTTACTTGCCAATGCAATCTCTTCTACAAGTTTTACAACCTCTTCTGCACCCTTTACTATCTCTTCAAGCTGTGTTGATGTTTTTTCTACTAAAGTATTGCTGTTTACAATATTTTTTATAGAGTCTTCAACCATTGTAGTAGTTTCTTTTACTGCCTCTGCACTTCGGCTTGCAAGATTTCTTACCTCTTCTGCTACAACTGCAAATCCCTTACCGTATTTGCCTGCTCTTGCAGCTTCAACATTTGCATTTAATGCCAACAGGTTTGTCTGGAATGCAATATCATCTATAACCTTTACAATCTTTTTAATCTCATCACTTGAGATATTAATCTTTGCCATTGCATTGACAAGCTCTTTCATCAATATATTACCGTCCTGTGCATTATCCTTTGCACTGGTTGCCAGTTTATTTGCAGTTGTTGCACTTTCTGCATTCTGCTTAGCCTGGCTGTTTATCTCAGTTATGCTTGATGTTATTTCTTCCAATGAGCTTGCCTGTTCGCTTGCTCCCTGTGACAACTGCTGGCTTGCTGCAGATACCTGTATTGATCCAGTATTAACCTGCTCAACACTGCCGTTAACCTGACCCAGTATGGTATTTAATGATTTTGTCATTTTATCCAATGATATCCCTAAGGTATCTTTATCCGATGCTAATTTTACGTCAACGGTTAAATCTCCATTGGCAATCCTTTCTAACAGGGCAGCTTTATATTTTAAAGAATCTACCATATCTCTTATTGACGAGTATACACCAATAATTTTTTTCTTTTCATTAGTAAAATCAATAGTTAAATCTCCATCAGATACCTTATTAATAATTTTTACAATGTCTGCCGGGTCTTTACCAAGCTGTTTTAAAACGCTTCTGGTTATAAATAATGCTATAAAAACTCCTAATATTATTGATAATAATGATATTGCTATAATCAAAAAATTTGCTAATTTTACAGCATTATCACCATTAATCATTGCAGTATTCATATTTTTATCTGCTGCGGTCTCTATTGTTCCTAATTTTTCCGATGCTTTATCTCCCCATTTATCAAGTTCTTCCATATGTCTTCTTGCTTCTATCTCTTCTTCACTTAATATAATATTCTTATTTCTTAATACATTTCTTTGATGTTCCATCATTTCATTAGTATCCTGTGTAAAATTTTTATGCAGCTCATCTACTTCTTGTACTAATTTAATTAGGTTTTCATCACCTTTTTTTATTACCATTTTACTTTCAAACCCTTCATCAACCCAAAATTTATAAATTTTACCGTCATTGATAGTTTTAAATTCATTACTGTCTGTACCATATTTAATTGCATATATATACATATCAAATTCTAAAATGGCTTTATTATATTCATTTTCTAATTCATCTAGTTTATTTATATCGGTCGCTAAAATATATTCATTTGCGATATCACGGGCTTTCATTAAAGCAATTTTTGATTCCATACTTGCATCAGCCAGGGGCACTTGATCATCAAGTATAATATCAGCGCTTTTAGCAACCTTTTGCAGATTAGAATAAGCTATAATACTAATAACAAGCATTAATGTTAATAGCAGCATAAAGCCGAATGATAATTTTTTACCAAGTGTTAATCTCATAATAACCTCCAATTATTTTATTTAACAGCATTTTGTATTTTTTCAAGATCACCGCTGTATAAAAGTTTTTCTATATTAAGGATTATCTTTACTTCTTCACCTACCTTGCCTAATCCTTTTATGTATTTTTCCTTGCCGTCTGCACTTTTAAAATCAGGCGGCTCAGATATGTTTTTTTCCGGGATGTCTGCAACTTCATCTACTTCATCTACTATAAAGCCTACCGCGGTCCCGTTAATCTCTGTAATAATTATGCATGTCCTGTCATTATATTCTTTTTCTTCAATATGAAACCTGATTCTTAAATCAATAACAGGTATTATCTTGCCTCTAAGGTTTATCACACCTTTAACAAAAACAGGCATATCAGGTACTTCTGTTATTTTTTGCAGCTCTACGATTTCCAGAATATTTTGTATTGCAATACCAAAATATTCATCTGCAATCTTAAAAGTCATGTATTTATCAGTCATACTGTCTTCATCTTCATCATCAGTTAAAAACATATCATCTTCATGTTCTTTTAATATTTGCTCAGCCATGTAACCCTCCTTAATTTATTAATATTTATAAATAAATGATATATTATCATTTAATTTCATTTATGCATTTTGTTTCTAAATTAAATTCAAGATATAAAATCATATCATTGACTAAATCAAGTATCTTGTACAGCAATGCTATTGCATCTTTATGAGGAGTAATATTGTTTTTTATGAATGTTTGTAATAATTTTTCTATTTCATCGGTTGCATTTTGTATGTTTTTAATGCTGATTTTATCATGATTATTTTTAATGAAATTTAATAATCTAAACATCACTGTTAATAATATTTTGTTGTAATTTGATTCTGCATCTGATTGGGGAGTGTCTAATTTTTCTATCAAAGTTACACCATCCTTTATCAGGGAATCAACAATTGCTGTTTTTTCATTATTTTTTGAAAGTATATTGTTCATTACTGCACCTTATTGCTTTTATAATAATTTATCTTATTTAATTGATCCGATATATCACCATATATTTTTTTTAATCTTCCGTATTCTTCGTTTATTTTTTTATCTTTAGTATTGCCTGTTTCTGCTTCATTTTTTTCTTTTTCTATTATTCTGATTATTTTTATAAGTTTAGCTAAATCGATTGGTTTTGTGAAAAATGAATATGCATGATTATTGATGCTTGCAATAACATTTTCAATACTGTCCATTGCAGTAATTATTATTACTTTAATGTTTTTATCAAATTTGTTTATTTCTTTTAAAAGATCAATGCCTGTCATTCCAGGCATATTGTAGTCTGCTATAACAAGATCAATGTTTTCATGTTCTATTAGGTCATAAGCTTTCATAGGATCATTTTGCATCATTATCTGATGATTTAAAGGCTCCAATGCCATTTTAAGGCTTTCCAGACATTCTAATTCATCATCTACTAATAATAGTTTCATTTTTGTTCCTTAATATACCCTTAATACCTATTCTAAGCATAATATATGCCATGCATTACTAACTAATTAATCATAGTAATTTAAAGAAAAATAGTATTATATTACAAATATAATATGAAATATCAAAATATTAGATGATTATGGTTAAATTTGGGCTTTTTCTGTGCTTATAAAGTATTTTATTATTGGTGAATAATTATATTTGTATCTTTTAATACATCAATCTGTATCATTTGATACATCTTTAAATCTTTTATATAACTGGATTCTTGTTAAGTTAAGATAATTTGCTGCTTTTGTTTTATTGCCGTTAAATTTTATTAATGCTTTTTTTACGATCTCATTCATAAGTTTTTCAAGATCAAATGATGCATCGGGAAGTATGAAGTCTTTAACAGGTAAGACAGTATTTTTATTGTTTTCAATTATGTTTTTTTTTATATTAAGTACATTTTCTTTTAATATATTGCCTTCATTAAATAAAGCTATATTGGTTAATAAATTTTTAAGCTCTCTAATATTACCATGCCATTTATTATCCAATAATTTTTTTAAGAATCCTGCTTCAATTTTTTTAATTTTATTATTTACCTTTTCATTTATCTCATTAATAAAATACAAGCTTAAAGGTATTATTTCATCAGTCCTTTTCCGTAATGGAGGTATTGTAATTTTACATACATTGATTCTGTAATACAGATCTTCCCGAAACATACCGGTATTTATCAGGTCTTCAAGATTTCTATTTGTTGCAAAGATAATCCTTGTGTTTACATTAAGTCTTTCTGATCCGCCTACCCTGTAATATTCATTCTCCTCCAAAACTCTTAAAAGTTTTGCCTGGAGATTTAAAGGTATTTCAGAAATTTCGTCTAAAAACAATGTGCCTTTTTCACTGGCTTTTATATAACCCTCACTTCCTTCCGGGTTGGCACCGGTAAAAGCTCCTTTTTCATAACCGAAAAACTCGGATTCAAATATATCTCTATTAATTGCAGCACAATTAATACCGATAAAAGGATAATCTTTTCTATTACTTTGATAATGCATATATCTTGCGGCTACTTCCTTGCCTACCCCGGTTTCACCCTCTATTAATACGGGTATTTCTGTAAAATCTTTTAATTTTTTTAGTTTTTGATAAATGCTGTTCATTTTTTTTGTTGAGAATAACATGAAGCCTGATTCTTTTTGCTGTTTAAATAAGTTTTTATAGCTATCCAAAACAATTAAATCTTTATTATTCAACTTTATAATATTATCAATATCCAGTTTGTCCAGTATTTTTTTATTATTTTTCTTGTTTATTATATTATCAATAATTTCTTTTATCTTATATATATCCACCGGTTTTGTTAAAAAATCATATATGCCGAGCTCTATTGAGTTTATTGAGTTTACGATATCCTGTTTACCTGATATTAATACGATTTCCGTGTCATAATTATGTGATTTAATAAGCTCAATTAATTCAAATCCATTTAATTCCGGCATATTAATATCGGAGAATATCAGGTCAATATTATGATTTTTTGTTATGGTCAATCCGTTTAAACCTGAATATGCTTTTAATACATTGCAGTCAGGGATCATTTTTATAAAATCTTCTAATGCATCACAGCAGTCTTTGTCATCATCAATTACCAAAATATTCATTTAATTAATTGTTACCTCTCTATTTAAATTTATAATAAATGTAGCGCCATTAATATTATTATTTTTTACGTTAATAGAGCCATTGTTGGAAACAAGTATATTGTTTACAAGATATAAACCTAAACCGGATGATTTGCTTTTTTCTTTTGTAGTAAATAGCGGATCAAAAATATTTTCTATTATTTTATCTGATATACCGGTTGCATTATCTGCAATTTCAAGTAAAATATGATTTTTTTTATCATTTGTTTTTATTTTTATTATTTTATTGGATTTTTCTATACTGTTATGCGCTTCAATAGCATTATTTAATATATTTGTGATTATTAATCTTAATTGTATATCGGAAAATAATATATCCTTAATATTTTTATCTAAAATTAACTCTAAATCTATAGAGTTGTTTTTTAATTTTTGATTATAAAATTTTAATATGTTTTTTATTTCATTATTAATATTTATATTTGTTTTTTTATTATCCTGTGAGTTGTTTGTTAAATCTTTTAGATTATTAATTATATTGTCTATTCTTACTATATTATCTGATATCTTTTTTATTTTGGTATTATTTTCAAGACATTCCTTAGGTATATCTTTTTTTAGTTTATGCCAGTATAAAATACTGTCCGTTATAACTTTTATTACCTGTAAAGGCTGTCTTATTTCATGTGCAATTGATGCCGATAATTCTCCAAGAGAGGCAAGACGCTGATATCTCATCTGCATGTATTCATTTATTTTTTTCTCTTCTTCTGTTTTTTTCATTTCTGTAAGGTCCTTTATTATCATTCCTAAAGAACTGTCGATTTTGAATGCAGAAATATCAAGATAACGGTCACCCATATTAGCTGTTTTAAAATAATCTGTTATATGAAATGATTTTGCAGAATCATAAGTATGCCTTAAATTTTCATATAGTATTATTTTATTAATATCAGGTAAAACTGCTTGTATATTTTTTTGTTTATTTTTATTGATATAATTTAATGCTGTATTATTTAATTGTATAATATTTAATTTATTATCCAGTATTAAAAAAAGTTCGGTTGCATTATCCATGAATAATTTCAGCTTTTTTTCACTTTCTCTTATTTTTAAATCAGATTGATGTTTATTAATGGAAATTTCTATGGTAATTTTTAATTCATTAAAATTAATCGGTTTGACAATATAGCCGTATGGTTGTGTGTTTTTAGCTTTTTTTATTGTATCATTATCAGAAAAACCTGTGATAAAGATTATAGGAATGTCATAATCTTTTTTTATTATTTTTGCCATCTCGATGCCGTCTTTATTGCCCTTTATCTTTATATCCATTAGGATTAAATCGGGTTTATTTAAAGATATGCTTTTTATTATCATATTACTTGATATAATTATATCGGTAACATTATAATTGTATTCTTTAAGGTTTTCTTCAATTTCTTTTGCCGTGATTATTTCATCTTCAACAATTAATATATTATTTGTCATATAATTTATCCGTTTATTAAAAAGTAATGTTTACTACTGTTCCGTTTTTACTATCAATATTCATATGTCCATTTAATTGTTTTACTAATGATGTAATTATTTCGAGTCCTAATGTATCCGGATTTTCCAAATTAATATCATCCGGCAGACCGATGCCGTTATCTGATAATATAAAATTGTAGGTATTTTTCTTTTTATTAAAGTTTATTTTTATGATGCCTTTTCTATTATCGGGAAAAGCATATTTATAACAGTTTGTTAAAAGTTCATTTAATATTAATCCCAAAGGAATTGCTTTCTCAATAGAAAGATATATTTTTTTTATTTCTGTATTAACAGTTATATTATTTTTTTTATAGGTATGATGAAACTCTTTGATTAAATAATCAATATAATCTTTAAAATCGACACTTGTAAAATCATTTGACTGGTATAATTTTTCATGTACAAGAGCCATGGCTCTTATCCTGTTTTTGCTGTCCTGCAGTATGTTTTTACTCTTTTCGTTTTTTTCTTTAAAAATTTGCAGTCCAAACAAGCTCGATATTAACTGCATGTTGTTTTTTACTCTATGGTGTATCTCCTTTAATAAAAGCTCTTTTTCTTTTAATGATTTATTTATTTTTTCCTCAGCCTGTTTTTTTTCGGTAACATCTTCATATACTGCAACGATCTCACCCGAAGGTAGTTTATACACATAATTGTCTCTCCAACCTGTAATCCTGTTGTCTTTATATTGAGTTACCGGATGATGGATTGCTTTACCTGTCTGCCAGACTTTTTTAAAAACAGCATATAAACCAAAATCAATTATTCCGGGGAAAACAGTAAGTACATTTTTATTTATTATATTTTTTTTATTAATCTTGTCTATTTTTTCTGCAGCTTTATTAATATCGGTAAAAATAAAATCATTACCGTTATTTATGACTTTATATACAGCAACTCCGTTTGATATTGTATTGTATAATTCACGGTATCTGACCGTCACCCCTTTTTCTTTTGTAACATCTTTTGATGCCCCGATTATTCTTGTTGTTTTTTGTTTTTTATCATCCCATATCGGCTGGATTGTATCCTGTATCCAGATATAATTACCGTTTTTATGTTTTATCCTGTATTCTAAAATGATTTTATTTTTTTCTTTTGATATTTTACTATATTGTTTATTTATTAAACTTAAATCATCCGGATGTATTATGCTAATCCATTTTTCTGTAGTTAGAATGTTTTCTATTTTATATCCTGTAATTTTATTAAAAGCTCCCGTGATCCAGTCAACATTAGTTGATCCATCATTATTAATTGTATAAGAATAAACCCAGTCGCTTATCAACTCTGATATTGTCTTATAGCGTTCTTCATTTATTTTTATTTTTTTTGTTTTGTTTTTAACTATATAATAAAGAATAACTGCCCATATAAAAAATGAAAATAATAAGAATAATATAATTACAAATAAACAAATTTTCCATACATGTATTGTTTTTTTCCCCTTTACATAATGATGAATGAGAATGACGGAATTATGACAGTAATATTTATTTTTAATCTTTGTGTAAAGATTTTTATTAATAAATTTTAATAATACTATATTATTATTATTTACTTTTATATAGTTAAAAATAATTTGACTTTGTATTTTTATATTATTTAGATTAATATAATTTAAATTAAGCAGTATAGGCATTATTATTAATAAAATAAAAATAATTTTTAATGGTTTATTTATTTTTTTTATTAATTTCATCTTTACATCGTTTTAAATAAAATTAATACTATTAATAATAATTATAAGAAATGTTAATCTGTTTATAAAGATTAAATTTTTTTATTAATAAATTTAATAAATATTTTTTAGCTATATATTAATAAAGATTATTATTAAATACAAATGATTTTAGCTTTTTTTTAAAATATCTATCCTATACTAGGTTTTTGCTGTCAGGTAGTCAAAAATGAAGAGACAGATGACGTGCAATTTTTACAGGATTTTTTATTCATTTATCATACTTTTATATTCTTCAAATTTTTCTTTTACTTTGCCTCTTTTAAATAATTCTTTAGCATAATTATAGCCGTCATTTATTGAACCAACGGTATCTGCACAATAAAAAGCAGCGCCGGAGTTAATGCACACCATATCTAAAATTGATGATGGTTTACTGGATTTAATAAGTTTATAAAAGATTTTACTGTTTTTGTCAGCATTGCCTGCCGGAATTTTTCTATACTCAATATTTTTTATTTTAAAATCATCCGGATCTACATCATATTCTTCAATTTTATCTTTATTAAAATCAATAATTTTTGTTTTTCCGGAAATTGATATTTCATCTATGCCGGGATAGCCTACTATTACAAGAAATCTTTTTCTACCAAGCATTATTAATGATTTTGCTATTTTTTTTGCAGTAAAGAGATCTGTTGTTCCTATGATTTGATAATAGGGATCTGCCGGATTACATAAAGGCCCTATAATATTGAATATTGTCCTTATATTTGCTAGTTTTCTGGCATTAGCAACTTTTTTCATTATCGGATGAAATTTTCTTGCAAATAAAAATGATAGATTTGTTTTATCATATATATTTAATAATTTACTATCATCTATATCATGATTAATTCCTAAGTTTTCTAACAGGTCAAAACTACCGTTTGGCTTTTTAGAGCCTTTATTACCATGTTTTATTACCTGTACGCCGCCGGCTGCCAAGACAAATGCAGAGGTAGTTGATATATTAAATCGGTTTAAATTGCTGCCTCCTGTACCGCATAGATCAATAGCATTGTTATTTATATTTATTTTTTTTGATTTATCAAGCAATACCTTTGCAAAGCCTATTATCTCTCCGACATTTTCACCTTTATTTGATAATATTGTTAAAAGCTCAGCTATTTGTTCATCAGGGTAACTGCCTTCCAATATAGTATTAAAACAGTTATATGCTTCATCAATTGTCAGACTTTCTCTTTTTTTAATTTTGTCTATATATGAAACTAACATTTTATATTCCTTGATTATATATTAGTTATTTCTATTAATTTAATATAGCATATTTTTTTATGGATTTTATATAAAAATGATTATAATGGTAAAAATTTTAAAAATATTGCATCTAAGCCATATACAGTTTTTTATATTTTTATTTTTTAAAGAAAAAATAAAATTATTTTTATTTAAGAATATTTTTTAATATTTTAAGTAAATAATGTTATAATTTTTTTATGAATTTTATCAGCAAGCTTGTAAATCTTATTAAAGATGAAGACTTCGTTTTTATACAGACCCATAATTTTCCGGATCACGATGCTGTATCATCTGCATTTGGCTTGCAGAATATTTTAGAAAAATTCAGTATAAAATCTTATTTAGTCTATGAAGGAGAGATACAAAGGGATTCTCTAAAAAGGATGATTAAGCAATTAGACATAGATATCCAAAAGAATACTCATTATGATATGGTTGCTTCGGATAAAATAATAATCGTTGACGGATGCAAAGGAAATAAAAACGTTACCGATTTAATAGGCGATGAGATTGCCGTAATAGATCATCATATTATTAATGATCCGGAGGATGTAAAGCTTATTTATATAAAACCTCAGTACGGATCCTGCTCCACAATCATATATTCTTTTTATGATTCCCTGAAAATTGAGATAAATCAAAGGGTGGCAACCGCTTTGTTAATTGGATTAAACATGGATACTGCATTACTGACAAGAGAGGTTTCTGAGGAGGATATTAATGCATATGCCTCATTATATACCAGGGCGGATATAAGCCTTGTTAATTCTATACTTAGAAATTATATCCAGGTAAAAGATTTGGATTTTTATAAAAAAGCAATCAATAATGTAAAGATTTTTAAATCTTTTGCATATTGTTTTTTTCCGGAAGGCTGCAATCAAAATTTGCTGGGGATATTAGGTGATTTTTTATTGGCATTAAAAGAGATAGATTTTGTGGTTTTAGCTGCCAATAATAAGGGAAAGATCAATTTTTCGTTGAGAAGTGAAAGAAATGACTGGAATGCTGCCCGTATAATACAGGATGCATTGTATAGTATAGGATTTGGCGGAGGACATACGGATATGGCAGGCGGGATAATTAATAAAGCGGAGCTTTTTAATGAAAAAGATTTTTATCATAAATTTATAAATATATTAAATTTATAATTTATTTAATTTCATTGGTTATTTTTTTTAACTTAATAAGGTTATTTTTATCTATATTTATAAATTTTACACCATAACTGTCATAAAGATTCCATATGATTTCACAATTTAAAATTATATTGGTATCGGATGTCATAATTTTTATCAAAAATGTTTTATTATTCTTTAATAAATTCATATTATTGGTTTTAAATGATAAACCAGATAGTGATATATTTAACGGCTCTAAATAAGTATATTCATTTATTATAAATGAAATATTATGTGATTTTAAAATTTGATATCTTTTATTTTTTCTTTTTTCATTCATGAATTTATTTTCCTAAAATTTAATAAAACAATCTTCTGTTTATATTATATATAATTTTATATTAAAGTAAAGGCATTGATTAATTATAAAATGAAAAGATTTATAAATTATTTTTTGTATCATTATCTATTTTGTGCTAAAATTATTAATAAAATTATATAAGGGATTATATTAATGAGGGTGAGAATAATTATTTTATCTTTTTTTATTTTTTTGCCGTTTATTTTATATTCAGTAGAAAATAATGAATATCAGAAAGCAATGAATTACTATGATAACAAGGAATATAAAAAGGCATTTAAGATTTTTTTAAATCTGGCAAAAGAAGGTAATGTAAGCTCTCAGGAGTTTTTAGGATACATGTATGAAAAAGGTTATGGTACTGACAGGGATTATAAAAAGGCAAAAGAGTGGTATGAAAAAGCATCTAATAATGGAAGTATTTATGCTAAAAAAAATTTAGGCATGTTATACTATTTTGCAAGAGGTGTTGATTTAGATTATAAAAAAGCAATGGATTATTTTTTAGAATCAAAAGATGATTCGGTAAGCCAGTATTATATCGGATTAATCTATTATAACGGTAAAGGTGTAACAAAAGATCTGGAAGAGTCTTTAAAATGGTTTTTAAAATCCGCCGAACAGGGTGATGTTTATTCCCAGGAATATGTAGGATATATGTATGATTATGGATATGGAGTAGATAAGGATCATATAAAGGCTATGGAGTGGTACCAAAAAGCTGCCGATCAGGGCAGTGCTTATGGATTAAACGGTTTGGCAATTATTTATTTTAACGGTAAAGGTATAAAACAGGATAGAGAAAAAGCTTCAAAATTATTTGAAGAGGCAGCCTTAAATGGCAATTTAACTGCCCAGGAATATATGGGTTATATCTATGAGTTCGGCTATGGTGTAGAAAAAGATTATAAAACCGCTATCCAATGGTATGAAATAGCAGCTGAAAAGAACAGCAGTTATGCATACCATGGTCTCGGTATTATGTATTTCGACGGGAAAGGTGTTGAAAAGGATAAAAAAAAGGCATTTGATTATTTTAGTAAGGCTTCAGAGTTGGGTAAATTTGAATCAATGGAATATTTGGGATATATGTATGAATTTGGATATGGAGTTAAGCTTGATTATAATAAGTCAGTCTACTGGTATGAAAAAGCTAATGAATATAACAGCAGTTATGCGCAATTTCGTTTAGGTAAAATTTATTATGAAGGTAAAGGCGTAAAAAAGGATTTGGACAAAGCATTTGAATGGCTTAATCTGGCAGCAAGCCAAGGGCATACTGAGGCGAAAGAATTATTAGAGGAATTATTACTGGAAGGATATAAAAGAAAAGGTACTCAGGTAAAAAAGGATTTAAACGGACCTATAATATTGCCTAATAATAAAACAATCCCAAAGGAAACAGCTGAGTCAAAAGTTAAAATTACAGGTACTGCTTTTGATGAATCCGGTGTTGCAATAGTATATATAAATACAAAAGAAGCAATAATCGACGAGGACGGTAATTTTGAATGTAATGTTTTATTAAAAGTTGGGGATAATAAGATTGAGATAACGGCAATAGATATTTATGAAAATGAATCACATGATTCTTTTTTAATTAAAAGAACAACGATGAAAAGCGAGGAAGATATTGAAAAAGAAGAGTCCGTATCATTAATAAACTGGTATAAAAAGCAATATGCTGTAGTTATCGGTATTAATGATTATAAAAATACCGAAATACCGGATTTAAAGAATGCTGAAAATGATGCAAAATCGATATATCAGATTTTAAAAAAATCAAATTATGATGTTTTATTACTGATTGGAAAAGATGCAACCAAGAAAAATATTTTAAATACTATCAAAGATTTAAAAAATAAGATTAAAATGGATGACTCTTTTTTGTTTTTCTTTGCAGGTCATGGACAGGCATTGGAGACAATACATGGTGATAAAAAAAGCGGATATTTAATACCTTATGATGCTGAAATCAGTCTTATAAAAGGTGATATAATTGATTATGATGAAGAGGCAATTTCATTAGAGCAGTTAAAAAAATATTTAAATGATATACCTGCAAGGCATGTTGCATTACTGCTTGATTCCTGTTTTTCAGGACTTGTGATGGATTCGAGAGGATTGAGGCCTACCAATACCAGGAGATCAAGTTATGATTATTATGAGTCATTACTGCAAAATCAGGCGATTAATTTATTAACAGCAGGAGATGACCAGCCGGTAAGTGACGGCTCGGAGCATTCTCCATTTACAAGGGCAATAATAATGGCACTGGAGGAAGGCAGTGTTGATATTGAAGACGGTGACGGTTTTGTGACATTTACAGAATTGGCTGTTTATGTAAAAAAAAAGGTAGAAAAGATAACGGATAGAAGGCAAAGACCTCAATATGATAATTTATCCGATGAAGATGGTGATTTTATCTTTAAAATATCAAGATAAATATTTTAATTATTTATTAATATATAATATCATATTTCTCATTAGGAATGGCTATATAAAATTTACTTCCTGCATTTGGCTCAGACTCAACCCATATTTTGCCGTTAAGGCGATGGATTATTTTTTTTACCAGGGCTAATCCAAGTCCTTCACCGGATTCTTTCGAATAAGGATTAAGTCTCTGGAAAACCTCAAATATTTTTGTATGATAATTTTTAGGTATACCAATACCGTTGTCTTCTATACAATATATACTGTATTGATTATTGGTATTACCAGATATTTTTATATAACATTTTTGACCTTCTTTAGAATATTTTATAGCATTGTCTATAAGGTTTGTAAAAATCTGGTTTAATTGCAGCTCATCTGCATAACAGTTCGGCAGCTTTTCAAGGTTAAATTTTATTTTTTTTTCATTAATTTGAAATTGCATTGATGAAATTATATTTTTAATTATTTTTTCAGGATTAATTTTTATTATTTTTAATGATTCTTTGCCGAGTCTTGATAATTTTAATAATCCATTAATTGTCTGATCTATTTTTGTTATTCCATTATTTATATATTTTAATGCTTCATTAATATCATTGTCAAAGATTGTTTCGATTTTTTTTGTTTTATTATTTTTAATTAAATTATTTTTCAGGTCGTCTAAAATATAATTTAATTCTTTAGTAAATCCCTGAATATTAACAAGCGGAGACCTGAGGTCATGTGAAGCAATACTTAGTATATTTTCCAGCTCTTCATTTTTTAGTGCTAAAGTTTTAAGAAGTTTATCACGGTATATTTCATTATCTTTCCTTTCTGTAATATCAATTACTGTAAAAATGACTCCTTTTGATAAGTCATTTATATCTAAAGGTGTGGAGCTTAATATAACATCTAAAATCTTGCCTTTTTTATGCTTAAATTTGGTTTCAACGGATCCTGTACCGTATTTTTTTATCTGATCATATTTTTCTCTGCCGACAAATTCATATTCTTTTTTGGAAGGGTATAATACAATCGCATTTTTACCTTCCAGTTCATTACATGAATAACCCAGCATTTCACAAAGTTTGTCATTAATCCATATAATATTTCTGTCTATTACCATTCCGATACCTGTAGGTATTGCACCTAATATGCTTTTTAAGGTTGCTTCACTTTCCAGTAAATTGTTTTGTAAATTTATCTGTTCTGTTATATCAGTAACTATACCTACTGCTCCGGTTATAATTTTTTTTTGATTATAAAAGGGAGTAAATTGGATTCGTAAATGATTATCATTTAATTTTATTATATCCTGAATTGTTTTTCCTTTCAATGTTTCATTTATCAATTTAATAGTACCGGGATAATTATTTTTATAATCATAAATAGATTTTCCCTGCATATCAGAGGATTTAACTCCAAATTTTTCTAATATTTTGCCTTGAAAAAAATTTATTATTCCCTTTTTATTAATCAAAATCAATAATGCCTGAACATTATCAATAATTGCATTTAATAAATTTTCATTTTGTTTTATTATTTTTTCATATATTTTATCATTTGTAATATCTCTGTATTCAAGCAATATCATATCATTTGGTATATATTTAATTGATAATAAAAGGGAAATATTGTTTTTTTTATTTTTTAAAAATTCTGTTTCCAGTGTAAATTCAGTTTTTTTATTGTAAGCCTTAAAAATATTGTTGATTATATCAGGATTATAAAAAAGATTATTTATGTCATGATTAATTTTTATTTTTTTATTTTTAAAAAGTTTTAAAGCCGCTTTATTATAATTAATAATGCTAAATGATTTATTATTTTTTTTAAATAATATAATTGGATTAGGAATATTCTCAAAAATTATATTTAAGCATTCATAATCACTATCTTTTAATAATTGGATTTTCTTTTTTTTGATTAGAAATACAAGTATGATAATGTCCATAATAAATTGCAGCAAAAAGAAAATAAATGCACCTATGATTAAAAATTTATAAAAAGGAGAATTATCAATAATTTCTTCTATTAAATTTATAGGTTTTATTTTATTTATTAATTTTTTATATATAGATACATTAAGAAAAGATACTATTTTATATGTATTAAATAAATAAACATTTTGCATGGTTTTATTAATTAAGTATAATTTTTATAAGTATAAAAGTCAAAATTTAAATATGGAATTAATTTTATTTAGTTATTAATGCATTAAGAAGTTCATCATACCATTTTTGAAAGTGCTGGTTATAGGCGCCGAATGTAGAACAAAACTCCCAATATGCCCATGACATATTATTTTTTTCAGCAGTTTCTTTGATAAATTTATTCCATAAGGCTCTTGAAGTCATATCTGCAGTATTTAAAACACCAAACTCTCCAAGATAAAGGGGCCGGTTTTCTTTTTTTGCCCAATTAAAAGCTTTAATAAATTTATCTGTAACATCTTTTTTTTCATTATCGCTGCCTGTCCATTTAACATCTTTTGCGTTTCTAACTTTTTCATTATTTGCCCAATGTGATCCCTGGTGTGTAAAAATGATAGGTTCATAGTAATGTATTGTTACAATTATGTTCCTATCATTATCGGGCAGTTTCAATGAATCAAGTTCATCGATTTTATTCCATCTTACCGGTCCTATTATAATTGTTCTTTCAGGATTTGATTTTCTTACAATATTTAAAGCTTTTATTAATAAGGTATTCCATGTAGCACTGTCCATTTGATGGCAGGGTTCATTTAATAACTCAAAAAAAAGGTTATCAGGATATTTTTTATAATGCTCTGCAATTTGTTTCCATAAGAATAAAAATCTTTTTTGATGATTTTTAGGATCTTTCATTAATTCTTCATAATGATGAATGTTTATTACAATATTTAATTTATTTTTAAAAGCATTATCAATAGCCCAATCAACTCTGTCAAAAAAATTTTTATCTATTTTGTAAGATTTTTTTTTATCTGCATGGGCGGACCATCGTATGGGTATTCTTACAGAATCAAAGCCTGCATCTTTTATTATCTTAAAATATTTTTCTTTTAGTGTTACTCCCCATGCCCCTTCTCTTGGTGCTTCAAGAGCATTACCGAGATTTATGCCTCTACCTAATTTCTTGTTTTGCTTAAATACATAACCGGGATCTGATATTTGATTTTTATTTAAACAGGAAATTATTAATAATATTAATGATAAAAATATGATTAAATTGATTTTATTTTTCATTTAAATATATTATTATTAATTTTATTTATTGTAAAGCATGGGGAATCAAAAAGGTTAAATATATTTTATTTTGACTTGACAATTAAAAATAATCCATATATTGATATAAGATCGGTATATATCGTTGACTTTAAGTTTGCTAAATAGTATGTTAAGCCAAATATAAAAATGTTTTTAAAAGAGGATATAATATGGCTAAAAAAGATTTAAAAAAAGAAGGTGTAAAAATATCCATTGCAATTATTCCTTTTATTGTATTATTGATACTTGGTTTTTGGGCAGGAGAGATAACTCTGCATCAAAAAGTTTTTAAGACTTTTTTAATATTTATTTTTGATATTGTTTTATTATTATTTTTACCTTATGTTTTTTATTATAAAAAAGAAGGCCTTAATAAATCAAGAAAGTATATTTTTTATTTTTTATTATATTTTATATTTATTCTTTTCCAATATATTGTTTCTTTTGTTTCAAAGGAAGTAAGTTATGACAGGGATTATTATTTAGCTAATTATACTTTTCTTATCATTCTTTCTTTATGTTTTTATTTATATTTAAATGATTTTGATGAGTTGAAGCTGGGATTAATATTAATCAGTATTTTTTTTGTTTTAGCTTTTATAGGCTCTGTTTATGATTTTATTAATACATGGATTACAATGACAATTAATAAGATAGATCCGAATATTACGGATAGTTTAGGATGGAAGGATAAAATTAATAAATTAAATGAGGCTTTAAAGACAACTAAAATGATCCCGATTGCTGATGCATTAAAAAGCGCAAGGCCCAAACTTTCTTTTGGGAATACAAATTATTTTGCCGGATATATTATAGGTTTACTGCCTTTGCTTTTTATTACACCTTTTATTTTTTATAAAAAAGAAAGTAAATCAATTTGGAATAAATTATATCTAATATTATTAGTATTAACATGCATATTAGGATTAATACCCCTATTTTTAACACAGACAATTGCAGCATGGTTTGGATTTTATGTTGGTGTATTTTTAATTTTTCTTCCGATATCAATGACTTTTATTAAAAAAATAGCATATAAATTTCGTGTTTTATTATTATCAGGCATTATGGTTTTATTTATTATTATTCCATTAATTTTAATGTTTAATGCTAATTTACTGGCAAAAAAATTTGTACCGAGATTAGCCTATAAAATATCCAATCTTAATTTTACACTAAAAGACAGATTTAACGGATGGGAGGGAGGAATAGGCCTTTTTAAAGATCATCCATTATGTGGTGCCGGACTGGGGACAATATATCCTGCTTCATTTAAATATACAAATAAATATTTTTTTATGTATTCACAATCAAATTCTTTTAAGCATTCTCATGGAGAATATATAGAAGTTCTCGGGGAAGGAGGCATTATCGGTATATTATCATTCTTTTGCCTTTTTGGATTTATTTTATTTTTTTTAATTAAAAAAGCATTAAGTGATAAATATGATATCAAATACAGATTCATGTGTCTGGGAGTTTCGGCTGGTTTGGTGTCAATGCTTGTTCATCAAATATTCAGTCTTTCTTTAAGAATGAGTGTTACAATGGCTGCATATTTTTCTCTAATCGGATTGGGCATTTTTTTAATTTCATATCACAAGAAAGCTGTTATTATTAATAATAATATGGAAGAAAAAGAATTTAATAATAAAATAATAAATTATTTTAATAAATTTATAAGTAAAAATGAATCCTATCTTATATTACTTGTATTAATAGTGTTTTTAATAACATCATTTTTATTATTTAAACCTCTTTTTAAAAGCGAGAGAAATATAATTAAATATTATGATTATTTAAAGGTTAAAGAATATGATAAATCAACAGATGCATTAAATATTGCAATAGAGAGTAAACCAGATAATGTTTATGCATGGAATATAAAGTATAATATTGATAATAATTCATTGATTTATTATATGAAAGATATAAAAACGGATAATTATGAAATAATCGAAGCTTTATTATTTAATGTTAAGAATGATATAGATAAATTAAACTCAATAATACCTGCATATCAGGAAGTATGGGCTAAATTTGCGGAATATTTTACAAAAAGGTATTATTATTTTAATAATAAATTTCAGTATACAAAAGATTTGGATGATTATAAAGAGATGACTTACTGTAAAAAACAGGTTGTTAAGTTTTTAGAAAAGCATATTAATTGTAATTTTTTATTTGCCGACAGTCATATTAAGCTTCTTGTTTTTTTAAGTTTATTCAACAACAAAGATCAGTATGCTAAAGCCTTAAAAGATTATATAATTGCAAAAATATATCTTGATTTTGCTAAACCAAACAGTATTATTAAAGAAAATATCCAAATAAAATTTGATAACAGCAATAGTGATATGAAGTTAATAGATAAAATTTATTATTTTACAATCAGCAATGATGATGTTGTAAAAATTATTGATAATTGTTTTGATTTGTCCTCCTTGAATGAATATGATTATATTAAAAATAATATTAATATGAATGTAGATAATTTGTTGAAAGGATTATATTCCAAAAAATAAATAAGCTGGATTAATATGTTGATTTTTAGGATAATAATTATTGTTATTTTAATTCTTTTTACAGGATGTAAAGCAAATGATAATATACTAAAAAAGATTAAAGAAGAAGAAAACAAGTATGATAAATTTAAGGATTGGTATAAAAATTACTTATATATTAATAAGGATCTTAGATTTAAGGTTGAGTTTGACGGAGATTGGCTGATTATCCCGGAATATTCCGAGTTTAATGACTTTCAAAAAAAATATTCTAAGTATTTTTCTACCGATTACGGAGAAGTTTTATTTATCGGTTTTAATGATAAGTATAATATAGGATTAAGATGTACATGTGAGGCATTAGGATTAAGTAACGATGAATATTTTGATAAAATTAAAGATGAGTCAAAAAAAGATATAACGGATTATAATATAAAGATAATAGCAGAAGATGAAGAATTCATATTGAAAAATATTGAAGCTTATAATTTTGTTTCAGAGATAAAATTGAATGCAAATAATATTTTTATATTTGACAGTATATTGTTTGTAAATAGTAATTATAATTTTAGGATTGATGTATGGATAGCAAAAGATATTTATGAAAATCAAAAATCCTATATACATAAAATATATAATTCTATTGATTTTTTAAATGAAAATAGTGATCTTTTAAAGACAGATGAAAATAATGCTGTAAAGGATAATACAACGGATATTATTAAATAATTATTTTACATATTTAAGGAATTGAATGTGTTTTTAAATCTTTTACAAAATAGAAGAAGTATAAGAAAATATAAGGCCAATAGAGTAGAAAAAGAAAAAATAGATAAAATTATTGAGGCAGCCTTACGTTCACCATCATCAAGAGGTATTAATCCATGGCAAATTATTGTTATTGATGATAAAAAGCTCATAGAAAAATTATCAAAATCAAAAAAGTATGGTTCTGCTTTTTTAAATAATTCTCCTTCATGCATAGTTGTTTGTGGTGACCGGCAAAAAAGTGATGTCTGGATAGAAGATGCTTCTATTGTTTCGATAATTATTTCTTTAACTGCCGAATCTTTAGACCTCGGCTCCTGTTGGGTGCAGATAAGGAATAGAATGCATGATGATAATATTACATCTGATGATTATGTTAGGAAAATATTAAATATTCCGGAAAATTTATGTGTAGAGTCAATAATCTCAATCGGATATGCAGATGAAAAATTGCCGTCTCATTCTTTTGATAAATTGGATTTTAATAAAGTATTTAAAAATAATTTCAGTAATAGATATTTTTAAAAGTTTTGATTTTCCGTAACAAATGTCCATGCATATGATTTTTCTTCTTCTTTTTTACCCAGTATAACTTTTATATTTACTGTATATCTCGTATTGTATTCTAATGTTTTTTTAGGTACCAATATTATTGCATTCATCTTTTTATTGTTTAAATCTGTTTCCGGTGATATTATGAAACAGCTTACAGATTTTCCTTTTTCGTCAGTAAGCACTGCTTCTACAACCTGTTTTAATTCATTCCTAAACATTATTGATATAGGATACCCCAGGGGCTTTGATGTACCTGTCGGGAACGGATCAGGAGATTCATTGCCCTCCCAGCTTGTTTTTACATCTGTTGATTCATTTGCAGGATAAATAATTTTTTCCCATTCCTGTTTTTCTTCATTGTCTTCGATATAACCGAAATCAAAAACATGGATTGTTTTATCAGTCGATTTATAACTGCCGTAACCAAGATATTTTAAATCAGGATTTAAAAGCCTCAATCTATGATATACTGTATCTGCAAAGAGGTTTATTGCATTTAAAACGTATTCTGTTTGACAGAACATCTCTCTTGATTTGCCTTCAAATCCTTCCTGTTTTAATCTTTCCTCAAGCGTTCTTCCTGTAAAATTGAGTTTACCTTCTTTTTCATCTCTATCAAAAGTGTTATTTAGCACCATATATTTTGCATGATTAAAGGCTGTTTTAGAAAATTCTTTTTTTATTTCCAGCAGTCTTAATCCTGACATTCTTCTGTATTCATTGATTTTATTTAAAGCTATTTGTTCTGTTTTAACTCTGACCATTTCATCAACACTTTTTATAGTATTTTCATCTGCATTTTTCCCGCCTATTATATATATTTCCAGTTCTCCATTTGGAGAAGCCTGATACTCATCAAGGTAAGGATATAATGATAATAAACCGGTTTCTGTTGCTTTATAATCTATTTTTTCACCGATTGAAAAATATTCAAAATATTGTCCTGTACTGGATCCGATTGCACCATACAATTTACCCCAGTTTTCTCCATCTGCAACAAAATTATGTCCTTCTGCACTTGTTAACTGATAGGTATTTTCCCACATTGTCCATTGACCGAAAGCATAGATTTCTATTGTTTCTCCCTTTTTTACATATATATTGGTAGGAAAAAATTTATCTTTAGAATTAAATATAAATTTAAGAGCTTTATATTCCAGCTGCTTTTTAAATTTATCAAGCTCTATACCGCCTTCTATTGAAACATTTAAATTTCCTGTTTGATTTTCAATTTTATATTTTCCTTTGTTGGGGAATAAATATAATACACCTTCATAATTACTTTGTATCTCAGTCCCTTTACCGATAACAAAAATTTCACTGCTTCCTATTTTACCCAGCAATGCGCCCCAGTTACCGTATTCGTTGGCGCTAAACTGGTGCCCTTCGCCGCCAACCAGATCATATTTATCCCATAGACTCCATTTGCCTGTAACAGTAATTTTTAATCTATCGCCTTTTCTGACATAAATACCAGTCGGCTGTATTTTGTCAATAGGATATACCGTAACAACTTCCATGGAATGTAAAGATGCCGAAAATAATATTAAAAAGATAATTGTACATTTTATTTTAATAAAAACATTCATAAATAGCCTCCGAAATATTATTAAACAATTTATTTATAAACATTATATTTCGATACTATATTATAAACTATTTTTATAGATATTGTCAGTAAAAAAAAATATTTTTAAACAGGTTAATTTGTTATTTATGGTAAATACTTGGATTTATTATTAATAAAAGTTAATATTAAAACTTGATATAATTTATTATTAATGTTTAATAAGCATATTGATTGTATTGGATATATTTATGAGTATTAATGAAGAGTTTAAAAACAGAATTGTAAATCTCTATAATGAAATTAATAAAAGCAATAAAGATAAGATAGATTTATTAAAAAAAGCTGTTGATTTGGAAGATCCGTTTTTTATTGATTTTAGGAAAGAAATCCGGAACAGTATAAAAAAGAATAATGGAGAAGAAGTCGAAGAAGAAAATTATGATGATATTGCTGTAGAGGATATACCGGAAATTTTGGTAGATAAGTATAGTGAGGATGAAGAGGTCAGTAAAGATTTATTAAGGATTATTAAAATTAATGTTTTAGATTTATTAAAAAAAATAAATATGGAGTTAAATAAAAAAAATATTGAATCATTAAAGTATTTTGTGATAAATGATACTTTTGAGACATGCATACAGGAAGAGATAAGTGATGTAATAAGAAATAAGATAATCGATTTTATTAGTAATCTTATTAAGTATCACTTCAAGGAATATCAGTCAAAAAAAGAATATAAAAGAAAAGAAATGCTTATTAAAGTGCTTAATGAAATATTACCCGATGTAAATAATTTTTTTGATAATAATTCTCATAAAAAATTAAATAAGATGACTCTGTATCAGCGTAAATATTTAATTAATTATTTTTTAACCGAAATATACAGTAATTACCTGCAGGATGATCTGGATAATAAGATTATAAATAAAGAAGAGTATGATTTTTTAAGAGAAAAAATAAAAATGTTTGTATTAAATAAATATGAAAAGATACTTTATGATAAATAGCAGATTAAAAATTTATGAATCTTATGATATTGCTAAACTGACTACATTCCGGGTCGGAGGTAAAGCCCAGTATTATTGCTGTCCCGCTTCAATAGATGATTTAAAAATTGCCTTTGATTTTACCGTTAAAAATAATTTAAAACGGATAATAATCGGGGGCGGATCAAACCTGCTGGTGTCAGATAAAGGTGTTAAGGGTATAGTAATATCAACAAAAAAATTAAATAAATACTGTATTAAGGATAATCTATTAATATCTCAGGCTGGTGCTGATATCGACAAATTATGTAAAGTATCGATAAAAAAATCTTTATCGGGTTTGGAGTTTGCAGGGGGATTGCCGGGCAGTATAGGCGGAGCTGTATATATGAATGCAAGGGCTTACGGAAGTAATATAGGCGATGTTGTTTTATCTGTTGATGCAATAAAAGATAATGGAAAGATAATAAAACTTGAGAATGCTGATATGAATTTTTCTTATAAGGACAGCATCTTTATGCATGATAAGGATCTTTTTATTTATAATATTGTCTTAAGTTTAAAAAAAGCGGATAAATCTAAAATAAAAAAAATATACAATACCAATAAAAAAGACAGGATAACAAAAGGGCAGTTTAAATATCCTTCTGCGGGGTGTGTTTTTAAAAACGATTACAGTATCAATTTAATAGTAGGAAAATTAATCGATGAATTAGGATTAAAAGGTAAAAAAATCGGGAATGCTATGATTTATCCTAAGCATGGTAATTTTATTATAAATACAGGCAATGCAAAAGCAGAAGATATTAAAGCATTAATAGAGATGGTTGAGGATAAGGTTTTAAAAGAAAAAGGAATAAAACTGCAGAGGGAAATAAGGCTGTTGGGATTTTAAATTTTATTCTATATATATATCAAGATCCGGATTTAAAACAATTTTACCTTTTTCTTCAAGTATTTTTAAATGTTCTATGAAGTCTTTCCTTATATCATCAACATCTATTTTTTTAACCTTACCAAGATAGTCCATTTCATCCTGTATCAATTGCTGTCTTTTTTTAGTTACACAGGAAAAAAAGAATTTTTTTAAATCTTCATCTGCTCCTTTAAGCATAAAAGCAATATCTTTATCCTTAAATGTTTTTAAAGCAAAAACAAGGCTTTTTTTCGGTATTTTTAAGATATCATTAAAAGTAAAAAGTTTATCCATCAGTTCATTGGCAAGATCAGGTGAGACCTGCTCAAGATTGTCTAAAATTTCTGAGGCTTTATCAAATGATGCGTGTTTTAATATATCGATTAGTTTTTCTTTGCCTTCGATTTTAATTATATCTTCCGATGGCTTGATTGCTGTTGCTTTTTGTTTTAGTTTTTTTATGATTGCATCCAAAACATCCGGTGATAATTCTATCCTTTGACTCATTCTCCGTAAGATATTTATTGATTTATACTGAGGCAGGTGGTTTAATATTTCGGCAGCTTTTTTAGAATCAATCATGCTGAATATTATTGATAGTACAGATTCGCTTTCATCTTTGATTAATTCTATAATTGATTTCATGGATAATTCATTTATAAAATCAAGATTATTTGACTCCTCTTTTTTATTTTTAAAATATTTTTGTAAATATTTATTTCCTTTATCGGAGCCGAATGATTTATTTAATAATTCTTTAACAAAATGCTCACCGTTTACTACTTTTTTTATATTTTCTATTTTAAATTTACCGAATTTTTTTTCTACTTCTTTTATTTCTTCATTTGTTATTTTGTTTATTGAAAGTATTTCATTAATTATTTTTTCTATTTCGTCCTCTTCTAAATGCTTTAATATTTTTGACGCATTTTGAGAACCGATCAAGGTTAGATATATTGCAGTTAATCTTTTTTTTGGTATTTTATTATCTTTGGCTTCTTCTACTTTTTCAAATTGGATCTTATCTTTGGCAGGAATAGAAGCCGGTTTTTCATCTTTTTTCTTTTTATATTTATTGAGATAATAATTATTTTTAGCCATTTTAAAACTCTGTTTATAAAGTATTAATGTATTCTAGATATTTTTCTTCATTCATTAATTCTTCTAATTGGCTTTCATTTGTTAATTTTATTTTAATTACCCAGCCTTTTTCATACGGATCTTCATTAACAATTCCCGATTTTGACTCGTCTTCAAATATATTGTTAAATTCCAGTAAAATACCATCAACAGGCATGTATATCGGGCTTACGCTTTTAACAGATTCTATTTCTGCAACATCATCGCCTTTTGATAATTTATCATTGATTGATTTTGTTAGAGATACATATACAACATCACCCAATTGTTTTTGTGCATAATCTGTTATACCTATAGTACCTGTATCTCCATTGACTTCTATCCATTCATGTTCTTGCGTAAATAATTTCATGGTTTAAATCTCCTAAAATAGTTTTTTAATTTATATTAAAATTTTTTATAGTCTTGGTTCTCATATTTTCCATTAATTTTACAGACGTTATTCCGCCTTCTATATTAAAAACATGCTCAAACCCATTGCCTTTTAATATTCTTTCAGCTATATAGCCCTGTAAACCGACATATCCATATACATAAATATATGCATCTTTGGGAAGTTCATTAATTCGTGATCTTAATTCATTTAAAGGTATCCATTTGGAATTTTGAATATGTGAGCTTATATAATCTTTTTTATTTCTTACATCGAGTATAAAAGGATTGTTTTCAAATTTAATGTTTTCAAGCTCAACAGCATTTGATAATCCGTCAAGACGGTCTGCTGCAACCATCCCCAAAATATTTATCGGATCTTTTGATGTGCTTACACCTGGTGAATAACATAGGTCCAGATTGATTAAATCGTCAACCGTCATAGATGAATTTATTGCAGTTGACAGTGTATCCAGTCTTTTATCTACACCTTCACCTTTACCGCTGACCTGTGCTCCTAAAATTTTCCGGTCTTCTTTATTGACAATAATTTTTAGATGGATTTGGAATGAACCGGGGATAAATCTTTCATGGGAGCCGGTATAAATTGTTACGGGCATAACGTCATATCCAAGTTTTTTTGCATTTGATAGAGTTAATCCTACAATGCCTACTGTTAAATTTTTTAATACTATTATTTTTGATTCCAAAACACCCTTAAATGAAGATGTTTTCCCCGCAGCAACGGATCCTGCAACTCTTGCCTGCTGTTGTGTTGATGCGCCTGTTAGATATCCTGTAAATGGTTTTTTTGTGATATAGTTATTTGCTTCTGCTATATTGCCTGCGGCAAAGACATTGTAGTTGCTTGTCTGCATTTTTTCATTAACCTTAATTCTATCCGAGTCACCCCTATCTAAATTTAATTTTTTTATAAGATCAGTGTTTGGTATTATATGCGGAAAGAAGATTATCATATGTGTATTAATTATGGCGCCGTTATCCAGTTTTATTTTATTTATTCTTTCACGGTCTATCTTAATATAATCTTTAATTGAGGAGTTTAAGTATATGTCAACTCCATTTTTTATAAGCTCATCATATATAATGTAACTGAACTCTTCATCAAAGTCGTTTGAAATTATCTGGTTATTTTCTATTAATGTAACATTAAATCCTTTTTTAATAAGATTGCCTATTGTAATTAAGCTTAATAAATTTGATCCTGCTATTGTAATATCTTTTGCAGATGTTTTATCAATAAAGTCGCGGATTTCTATTGCATCCTCTATATTTCTAAGGAAAAATAAATTTGATATTTTTCTTTTTTGTAATTTAGGCAGGTTATATTTATTACCAGTTGCAAGTATTAATTTATCGTAATTAAGCTCAAATGTTTTTCCAGTGCTCAGGTTTTTTACATAGACCTCTTTTTTTTCTAAATTGATTTCATAAGCACTGTGGTATTTATATATATTAATATTATAAATATTTTTTATCCTGTCTTCATTTCCGATAAGCAGTGTTTCTTTATTACTAAGCACTCCTGATGCATAAGCAGGCAGCCCGGATAAAGGTATACCTATGTATTTTGATTCATCTATAATGCTTATCTCGGCATATTCATTTATTCTTCTTGCTCTTGTTGCAGCGGATAATCCTGCTATTGAGCCTCCTATTATTACTATTTTTATTTTCTTGTTTTCTTCCATAAAGTTATTCTCTTTTTTTGTTTTTTCTTTTTTTTGTATTATAATATTACTAATATAGAAAATTAAAATGGATTTTTAAATAAAAATTAAGTTATATATTACATAAGTTATTATAAAAATGCAATTAAAATTGGTTTAATTAATTAAATTGTTTGTAAAAAACATTAATATAATTTTTTATTTATTATATAAATTAAAATACAGGAGGAAAAAAGTAATGATAAATTTTAAAATGAATATATTAATAATGATATTATTTTTACCTGTTTTTATTTTTTCTCAGGCAGATAATGATTCTCCTGATATGACTATGAAAAGATTGATAGATTTGTTTAAATCTTATAACAGAAAAACAGAAGGTAAAGAATTAACCCCGTCTCAAATAAGTGAAAATGAAGATATTAAAAAGAAAATTGAAAAAATATTTCATTTTGAATCTTTAATAAAAGGTGCACTTATAGATCATTGGGATAAAATGACTTCAAAGCAAAAAAATGAATTTTATTCTAAATTTAAAGAATTAATTGAAATGATTGCTTATCCGCAAGGTAGTTATTTTTATAATAACAGTAAGAATAATTTTCAAAAATCAGAGATAAAAGACGGAAGAGCATATATCAAGTCTGAAAATTATAATTATGATAAAGATCTGGAAATATCCATTACTTATATTTTTAAAAAAATTGAAGACAGCTGGGTGCTTGTTGATCTTTCTATGAATGATCATAGTATAATTGAAGCATACCGGCTGCAGATTAATAGGATTGTGAATAAAGAAGGTCTGGATGGTTTGTTAAAGACATTAAATAAAAAATATGATGAAATTAAAAAAAATCAATAGGATTAAAAATGAAAAAGTTTATTTTTACTTTTATTTTTATAATTTTAGTATTTAGTCTATTTAGTGAAGATGATATTAAGTTAGAAGATGAAAATAAAATAGAAAAAGATATTAATTATTTTATCAATAAAGCTTTCCAGCATCATTCGGCTATTAAACAGGCAAAATATGATATAAAAAAATATAAAAATTTGCAATTGGAAGCTATTAGTGTATATACTCCAAAGATTAATGGTATGACATGGATTGCTCCTATGTATACCATAAGGAAAACAGATGACCCATGGGAAACAGAGACTGATTTTACACAATGGGGGCCGTTTTTTAATCTTGATTTGCAGTTTCAGCAGCCTGTTTTTGCTTTTACAAGAGTGATATCCGGTATAAGAGCTGCAAGAGAGGGTCAAGAAGTAGCTAAAGCTGATGTTGAGATTGTAAAATGGCAGGTTGCAAAAGATGTAAGACTTTACTACTATGGTATTATATTTGCCAAAACCATGCTTAAAACATTAAAAATGGCTGATGATTTATTATCAAATGCAATAAAATTAGCGGAAGAATCCCTTGCAGAGGGTAAATTTGAAATTACGGAGGTACAACTTAATCAGTTAAAGTATTTTTATACACAAATACCAATAAACAGGTCTTTTATAAATAAATCTCTTGCCCAAGCGCAGGAGGCATTGGAGTTGTCTACAGGAGAGAGGTTGGAGGATGAAGATATTCCTCCGCGTTTATCACTTGAGCCCGTTGACTTAAAGGATTTTGATTTTTATTATAAGCTTATGATGGAAAACAGGCCGTTATTAAAAAAATTAAATCATGGTATAAATGCTACAAAATATTTAATGTATTTAGAGTTTAAATCTATGATTCCCGTGCTCTTTCTCGGCGGTTTTTTAAAGTTTACTGCAGCACCTACCGTTGATATGCATTCCAATAAATTTATGCTTAATAATTATAATACTTTTAGCGGTGATAACAGAGGAGTCGACGGCGGTATTGCAATGGGACTGTTCATACAATTTGATCCGGTAAAATCCATTGCAAAAGGATTGCAGAAGAAAGCAGAGCTTGATAAATTAAAAGAATTACACAATTATGCAATGGAGGGATTTCCTATCCAGCTGGATAAGGTATTAAAGGATCTTGATGATCTTAAAGTTAAGATTGAAAATTTAAAGGATGCAATTGATAATGCAGAAAGCTGGATGTTTTTTGCAGCAAATGCCTTTGCAATCGGCGGCGGAGAAGCAAGAGATATTATGGAGGGGCTCGCTGCATATGTTAAGGCAAAGACGGATTATTATCAGTCAATATATGAATTTAATAAGCTTCTCGGTGAATTATGTGAAATTGTCGGGGTTGATGTTTCAAAATTATAATTTTAAATCTTAAGGTACTCTTTTAATTCTTTTTAATATGATTTTATTGTCCGAATTAAGATAATCATTACTCTTTTGTTTTTCGATGAATTTTCTGATATTTTCCGTAGTGTCGGTGAGAACCGGTTGTGTACTTGTAGTTGTAACTTTTTCTATATTTCCTTTTAATTCTCCCTTTTTAACAGCTTCTTCAAAAAAATCTTGATTAAATGATGTAATTTCCAGGGTGTTGTTTTTTATTTTGTAAAGGACAAAAATATATTCTTCATTGATATCCGTTTTATGACTTCCTTCAATAATATTTAAACTTTGCAGATTTATATATTTCTGGTTATTAATCTCTGTTATAAATCCCTGATAGCCGGGCTCTGAAAATTTATAATAGTCTTCTACAGCTATAAATTGAATTACTTTATCATTTCCTTCCAGTATTATTAAGTATCCTTTATTACCCTTTTCTTTATCAATTATTTCCCATACTCCCAATAAATCCTTATCTAAAACGGCATCTTTTTTACTGCCTAAAGGATTTTTTGATGTTAAAACACATGAAAAACTCGTTAAAATAAATAATAAAATTATAATTATCATAGGGACTTTTTTTATCATATCTTGCTCCAAAGTATTGATTTAATTAATTATAGCATTTTTTTCCAAATATTATTGAATATTTAAGAATTATTTATTATTTGTCAGCAATTATTAAAAAGTATTGATTTTATAAATATTTATTAGTATAAAGTTCATAAATTGTTTAATAATGAGATATTATGAGAAAAAAGATACTGTCCATGCTTTTTGATTTTATTAAAAGATTTCCTCTCTTGATTATTATCATATCAATTATTCTTGGATCATTGTTTTTTTTAGCATTTAAATTTATTCATTTACAGTCTGATTATATAGATTTATTGCCTCCAAAGTCTGAACCCGTTAGAAAATTAAAATATCTTTCCGAAAAACTTAAAGGAGTAGGACAGTTTTCTGTTGTTATAGAGTCAAAATCTAAGGACATCCTGGGAATGCAGAAGTTCGCGGATTCATTATACATTGACCTTATTAAAATACCTGAGATACAGTTTGTGCAATATAAGATACCCAGGGACTTTATAAAAAATAACCTGTTTCTTTTTATAGAGTTACCTGATTTAGAAGAGATTTATAAAAGACTGCATGAAAAAATAGAATATGAATTATGGAAAGATGTGCCTTTCTTTATAAATCTTGAAGAAGAAGGGACGGAGGTTGAGTTCAATATTGATGACATTATAGAAAAATATAAAAGTCAAAATTCCATTACTGCTATGGATTCTGATTATATGATTTCTCAGGACCAGGATATACTTGTTATGTTCATCAAGCCTGATTTTATGCCTACACAGGTAGATAAGACAGGAGAATTAATAAAAGAAATCGAGTCTTTAATAAAGAAACTTGATTTAAAAAAATATGGTAATGATCTTGAAATCTCTTTTGCAGGCACCTATACATTAAGTTATGATCAAAAAAATGCGATTTATCAGGATATAAGAAACACTTCATTAATTGCACTTGTTTTGATTTTTTTGGCTATTTTATTTTTTATAAGGAAATTACATTTTTCTGTTTTTTTACTCTATGCCCTGGGGGTCGGAGTATTATCTGCTTTTGGTATTGCTTATGTTGTTTTACATCATATAAATCTTATAACCGGATTTTTAATAGCTATTTTGACCGGATTGGGTGTTAATTACGGCATTCATTTTTTATTTCGATACAGGGAAGAGACCAATAATGATGATCATGAGAATGCTTTAAAAAAATCTTTTATTACAACAGGTCTTGCTTCTTTAACAGGAGCTTTAACAACAGCCGTATCCTTTGCTACATTGTCTTTCAGCAAGTTTTTAGGCTTTTCGGAGTTCGGTATACTGGCTTCCTCGGGAATCATGTTTACCTTACTGTCAACATATATTGTTGTTGCAGCTTTAATTTGTTTTATTGATAAATATATACTTAAAAATAAAAAGCAGAATATAAAAAAAAGATCAATATTATCATTAGATCTTAATTTTAAATTAAAAAGACATTATTTTTTTATAATATCTATTATTTTGATAATCATTACTTTTGCAGGAATAGGAGTCCTCATTAATAAAAAGATAGCATTTGAGTATAACAGTAAAAAACTGGAAGTTAAAGGGCAAAAATCCATAAGGGCTTCAGAGCTAATTCAAAAAAAATTTAATATATCTACCGAGCCTTCTATATATTATACATATGACAGACAGGAGGAAATTGATTTTTATAACCGTATAAAGGTAATGATGCAGGAAAAGGATACTTTGATAGGCAATATTATGTCTATATCCGGTGTTGCTAATGATGAAGAAACTCAAAAAAAGAAATTTGAATGGATTAAAAAAATCAGAAAAGAAATTAAAAGTCTTCCTGAGGGAAGCATTAAAGATGAAAATCAAAAAGAAAAGATAGATATGTTTACAAAAATAACAGAAGATTTAAAAATAGTTAATGAAGATGATTTACCGGATACTTTTAAAAGACGTTTTTTTATGGATGATAATGGTAAAAGATTATATATATCACAGGTATTTCCCAAGAAGATTTTATTTGACGCGAATGATATGAGGAAATATGTAAAAGAAATAAAACAAATAAAGACAGATAAGAAAACATATTTTCCGACAGGAATGCATATACTGTATGTATTTTTAATAGATACGGTTTTAAAAGAAAGTAAAATTTTTGTTAGCATAGTTTTTGTTATTATCTGGCTTTTACTACTTCTTGATTTTAAAAATTTTAAAGATTCTTTGATTGCCATGATACCGCTTGTGTTCGGTGTGTTGTGGCTTGTTGAAATTATGAGTCTTTTTAATATAAAATTTAACTTTATGAATATTATAGTGCTTCCAACCGTTTTGGGTACAGGTGTTGATAATGGTGTTCATATTTATCACAGGTATAAAGAGAGCAAAAATATTTTTGATGCTGTATTAAAAACGGGTATTGCAAATTTAGGCATGTCCCTGACAGTTGCTCTTGGCTGGTCTGCTTTATTTTTTGCCCATTATGTGGGATTAAAAACTATGGCGTTTGTAGGTGTCGCGGGTATATTGATGACATTTGTTGCATCAATAACCATAATGCCTGCCGTTATTCTTTTATTTGAAGGCAAGGGCAAGTAATAAAGTGTTATTTTTATTTAAAATTAATATTTATTAACCGCAGATAAACACAGATGAACACAGTAAAATATTAGAAAGAGTAATGGAAGGTGTTTTTTTTTAACAGCGTTAATCAGCGTTCAACTGCAGTTGCTTTTCGCTAATTTAAATAGCCTCAAAAAATAGCTTGACATAATTTAAAAGCATTGTTAGATTTCGAAAATAATAATCACAAAATGTCTATACATGGAGTGCAAAAAATAAATTTTAATATAGGAGAATGATATGAGCGTTAATATTTTACATGATAAAGATGCAGATTTAAAACATCTTGAAGGATTAACGGTTGCAGTTATTGGATATGGTTCACAGGGTACTGCACAGGCTCAGTGTATGAGGGATTCTGGTGTGAATGTAATAATTGGTTCTATAAAAGATGATTCTTTTGACAGGGCGGAAAAAGATGGTTTTGAAGTAATGCCAATTACAGAGGCAGCCGAGAAAGCAGATGTTATTCACATATTACTGCCTGATGAATTTCATGGACCGGTATATGAAAAAGATATAAAACCTCATATGAAATCAGGAAAAGTATTATCCTGTTCACATGGATTTAATATAGTTTATAAACAGATTATACCGCCGGATAATGTAGATGTTATAATGGTTGCCCCGAAGGCGCCGGCTACTGAGGAAAGAAAAGCATACCTGTCAGGGTTTGGTGTACCGGGTCTTATTGCTATAAGACAAAATCCGTCAGGCAAAGCCAGGGATATTGCATTGGCTATGGCAAAAGCAATGGGATTTACCAAAGCAGGATGTTTAGAATGTACTTTTGAACAGGAAACATACGAAGATCTCTTTGGTGAGCAGGTTGTATTATGCGGCGGATGTGTTGAGCTTGTAAAAGCCGGTTTTGAAGTTTTAACAGAAGCAGGATATCCTCCGGAGATGGCGTATTTTGAAGTATTGCATGAATTAAAATTAATAGTTGATTTAATGTTTGAGGGTGGTATACAGAAAATGAATGCTGTAATTTCAAATACTGCAGAATGGGGAGAATATGTAACAGGTCCAATAATTATAGATGCAGCTGCAAAAGAAAGAATGAAAGAAGCTTTAAGGAAAATAGAATCCGGTGAGTTTGCTAAGGAATGGATTGCAGAAAGCAGGAATGGTGCGCCTAATTTATTAAAGAAAAGAGAAGAGCTTGGTAATCATACTATTGAGATTGTAGGTAAAAGAATCAGAGAAATGTTTGAAAGAAAATAATAATATTATTATATATTATATAATAGGGGGTACTTTAATGGAGTGCCCCCTTTTTTATATGCTTGTACATAAATATATTTTTAATGTATAGCTAATTATATATTAGAAAAAAAAGTACAGGTTAAAACTTGTACTTTTTTTTAATATTAATCACCGGCATATATAAGCTGCCATTTTTTTGGAGTACTATAATAAGCATTAGATCTCAATTTTGGAGTGGTTGCATCATCTGCATATATCCTGTATGATGTATCCTCTTCTACTCTTAACATATATGATCCATTATCATCATATGGATATAACCACCAGCTGTGAAGGTCTCCGCCTGATGTTACTGTACCTAATAAACTACTTGGATTACCACCTGAGAGATAACCGGTAATATATCTTCCAGTAGCTTTATTTTTTATTTTGAAACATCCATCATTATTGCTGTCCTGTAATTCCCATTGCTGTTCATTTTTATGATCGTTATAATATTGTCTTAGAGCTAAACTGCTGCTTGCAATATCACTCAAATATGTTTCGTATTCCTTATTTCTTATATAATAATAACCATTTTGAGATCCTGTTAATATTCCGTTTAATCCTCCTATTGCTATTTTATTTCCGTCTTCATCAAAACGTATAAAATTACCGTTGTATGCCAGCGCATAATTTGAACCAGCCCACACCAGGGATGGGTTTTCCTTATTTGTTAATATTGTTTTTCTTGTTATTAGATTACCATCTGTTCCTATTCTTCCAAATTTTATATTATCCCCATCCTCCCAAGCAATGCCGAATTCATTTCTCTTATTATTCCATACTACTGATGGATATTTTGAATCCGTATCATCATTCACTGATATCCTGGTATCTGAGGTTGATGAACCTCCTCCCCAATCTACCGCAGAGAAATAAACTTCACAGGTTCCATTTCTGTAATCTTCCCATGCTAATCCATAACATTTATCTTTTCCATTATATGTTAATGACGGATGTACTGAATCTGCATCATTATAGTTTGATATCCTCACAGGGTCATCATAATAAAGAAATGCATCTTTCCAAATACTGCTGTCGCCGCTATCACCATAAGCCATTATTCTATTAAAATAAATTTCATATGTTCCATGTGAGTTATTATTAGACTCCCACACTATGCCAAATTCATTATGCCGAGAATCATATGCTAAACACGGATTCTTAGAATTAGCATTATCATAAGTTTTAATTGAGACTCTTCTTTCACCGGTTAGTTTATTTCCATATCTATCGAGTATCCTGTAATATATTGCATAATTACCATCATTGTCTGTATCAATCCATGCTATACAATATTCATATCCGGTACATACAATACTTGGACTTCTGCTATAATACCCAAAACTTGAAATTTTAACCTCACTGCCGCTTATTTTATTTCCATTAGAATTCAACCTTGCAAAATGAACCTCGCTATTAAGACCATCTAACCAGGCAACACCAAATTGTGATGTTGAATAACACCATGCCGTTGATATCGAATCACTTTGATTAGAATCAATAATAATATCACTGTCAATCTTAATTCCATTTGCATACATTTTTGCAAAATTTACACTGCCCCCGGTAGACCAGGTAACACCATAATTGGAACCGGTCCAAACTAATGATGGATATGGACCGCCAACTTTGGATTCATATACAGCCGGAGCTTGCGTCGGAGCCCTTTTAAGGTTATTATCCGATAAATTTAATTCTTCTGTTTCCTCAATTGTATTAGTGTTAACAGCCTGTTTTCCCTCACCGGGTATAGAACACTCTGTAAAAGGAAATGTTAGCACAATTACCAATAGACTTAAAAAAATAATATTTTTTTTCATTGTATTCTCCTTAAAAAATTTAAATTATTATTTTAAAAAAATAAAAGCTTAGGCGGTTATTTTTAAAAAGTTATTAAATTTTTTATTTGAAAATAACTTAATTTTAAAAATAGTGTTATATCCTAAATGAATAGTTTTTTTTAAAAGCTATACTTTTCGGATAAATACTATAAATTTTTTATTTATGTGTAAGAATTTTTATATAATTTTCTATTATTACAGGAATTAATACAGGAAAAGTGTATTTTGTATTATGATAAGTTAAATGATACAAAAAAACCTGCCTGTAAATTTACTGGCAGGTTTATGAAAATATGAAGTTAAAATTTTGTAATTGTCTAATTTTTTATTGCTTATATAAATTTACAAAGTTTCCCCGGAGGTATATTAGGGTGAGCAGTCTGAGGGTGTTCCCGTAATAGTTGTAATCACTCTCATAGGATTCTTTTGTTTTTTCAACCTCCTTAAAATAGTTGCCCGAAACGGTCCAATCCCCGCCCGGCAGGGTTGTCGTTGCTGCCATTGCCACAAATGTTGTAGAATGATTCTTACCGCCTTTGGCAGAATTAAATCCGTCCCTATTGCTCCAATTCCATGCCCCTCCACTTACCGAGTATCCGTCTACAAGGGTAGTTACTTTGTCTTTAAAAAAAGCAATTGCTTTTTTTAAACATTTTAAAGAAGGAGGCGTTATTCCTAGATTAGCCCCGTTCCAGGAGTAATCAACAGCCAGCCTCCATGGAACTCTTACGGCATCATAGTAAAAGTTATAACTCATCTTCTGGTAAATAGCGCCGTTATTGGGCATATAGTAAAATCTGTCGCTTATAGTACATTTCTGTGGAATTCCATTTGAAGTATTGCACCAGTCGGGCCATAGTTTGCAGTCAGATCTGTTGGCGAATATATACATTTCCTTATACATTGTGTCACGTACATTATTCCAGAAACTGGCCTGGTCGGGGCAGTGTTCAGCAAATATTCTGTACCATGCCGGTGTAAAATAGCTCGGATTCCATCCCTCTTGTCCTCCCCAAAGACTGCCGTTTTTAATGAAATAACCGTCGAAATCATTTTGTTTTATCGCTTTGATCATCTTTGCCGCTTCGCTGCTGTAGGTTGACGAATTCCATTTTTTGGCAGCAAAACACAGGGCAGCAGCGATATCTGCATCGGCGTCGGTTGCACTGCCCAGCTTCCTGTCATATGTTGCCCCGAGGTAATAATTAGATTTGTTATCGAAATTTTCCTTTAATTTTTTAAATAAATCTTTATTTTTGGCTTTCAATTCTGCTTCAGTCGGAAATATAAATACAGCACCGGTACTTTTATTAAAATACACGAGGCCATGCGGAACTATCGCTACTGATTTTGGATAAACAGTATACCCTGCATACCCTATACCGATAGTAATCGGCTTTGTTTCCTTTTTATAATCATTAAATTCACTGACATTGTTTCCATCAGCATCTACCTTCCAGTGCATTAGTGGAATACTCGAAGAAACAAAATGAGCTTCACAGTAATTATACAATTGGTCGAATGTTTTCTTGTCGCTCATATAAACTGCTAGAAGCATACCATAGCCTATTCCTTCCGAAACCGTATCATAATTAGTTGCAGCATCTCTTTGTATTCTCATGCCATCATTCGGGCATCCGGAAGTAGTAAGGTAATGTTTCTTCCATTCTTTATACTCGGATGCTATATCAATATTGTGAGCCTCCTTGGATGCATAAATCAGACCCGCGGGATACTTTGTCATTGGTGCTTTACTCAGATTATTATCAAGTAAAGCATTTACCTCTGCCGTATCCGTTTTAGTTACTTCTTTTTCACTAATTGGGTCCGATCCCGGGAGGGAACACCCTGTAAAAAAAAGTATTAATGCAATTACTAGTAGATTGAAAAAAATAACATTTTTTTTCATTGTTTTTTCTCCTTAAAAACTTTAATTATTATTTTTAAAAGCTTTATAGCTTTTGTGTTTATTTAAAAAAATTTTTTAATTTTTTTTATTTGAGAATAGCTCAATTTTAAAAATATTGGGGTATTCAAAATGAATAAACTTTTTTAAAAGCTATACTTTTCGGATAAATTCTATAAATTTTTTATAAAGGATCTAACTATTTAGCAATATTAATAAGGCAGTCTATTTAATTTTTATAATGAAGAAAAAATAGATTAAATAAAAAAGGATAAAAAAATATAGGAAGGGTATGAGAATTGTTTATTAAAATATCCCATAGACTAAATATTTAATAATAAATATACTTTAGGAATTAAGTTTTTAATTTAGTAATATTATTGTTAATTGCTATTATATTGAGTATTTCTTGTAATTAATTTTAACAATTCACTTCTATTTTTTACATTTGTTTTTGTATACATATTGGATATATGTTTTTTTATACCTGCTTCTGATAAGAATAACTCTTCTCCAATATCTTTATTCCTGTATCCCTGGAGTAAATATATCAAAATCTCTTTTTCTCTTTTAGTTATTTTATATTTATTATAGAAATTATTGTTAGGTAATAATGTTAAATTGAAATTAGGCTGAATTTCAATAATGGTGTATCTGACTCCCATTAAATTATTAAATTTATAATACGGGACGGATTTGATTATTACAGTTAATTTTTCACCGGTTTTTAACATTAATTTATATTCATTTAAATCAATATTGTTTTCCCTGTTTAAATTTTTTGTTCTATTGATAAATTCAAATTTGTCATGATCATTAATATAATCAACTAATTTAATTTCATTTAATAATCCAATTGATTTAATTTTTAATAGATTTTTTGCATATTGATTCATATAAATTATTTTATTATTCAAATCTTCTTCTATTATCGCAACAGGAAGATGTTCTATCATTTCGCTAAGTCTTTTCTCTTTTTGCTCCAATGATTTTTGTGTCGATATTTTATCTTCCAGAGCCTTCTGTAATTCTATTTTTTGATTTAATAGTTTATCTCTTAAAGCTTTCATTTCAAGTTGTATTTTTATACGCGCACTTAATTCTTTTGCATTAAAAGGTTTTATTATGTAATCATTTGCACCAATTTTAAAACCTTCAAGCTTCATGACCATGTCTGCTTTTGCAGTTAATAATATTATTGGGATGTTTTTTAATTCTAGATTTATTTTTATTTTTTTTATCATTTCGTAACCATCCATATCAGGCATCATTACATCCGCTAATATTAGATCTGGTTTTTCTACATCTGTTACTTGAAGTCCTTCTCTGCCATTTTGTGCAAGTATTACAATATATTCTTTTTCTAATATTGATTTTATATATTTTTGCATATCCGGATTATCCTCAACAATTAATATTTTTTTGTTTTTATTATTATTCGTTTTATCTATTTGTTCTATTTTATAATTAAAATCTTTTGAAGTATCATAAGTTATTTGTAAATCAGGTTGAAAATAAGACCTTACATAATAAATGTTTTCTGTTTCTTTTTCTAAACATCTTTCTGCCCTTAGATATGGCAATATAATTGTAAAGCTAGTCCCCTGGTTGATTTTACTTTTTACTGATATTTTGCCTCCTAATATTTCTACCAGTTCTTTAGTTAATGCAAGTCCTATTCCTGTTCCCTCATATTTTCGAGAAGCAGAGCTATCAATTTGCTGGAATCTTTCAAATATTGTCTCTAATTTATCTTCCGGTATTCCTATACCATTGTCTTTAATTGAAATAATAAAATCATTTTCTCTTTCATCAAGCTGAACGATTATATGCCCGCCATATGGTGTAAATTTTAATGAATTTGATATTAAATTAAAAATTGTTTTTTCAAATAAATCCCTATCAATATATGTTATTAAATTTCCTTCAGTATTGTTGTCATTATAAATTATGCTTAGACCTTTATTTTCTGCACTCGATTTTACTGTTGATACATAGAAGTTTAGTAGTTTAGAAACATTGATATATTGTTTTTTTACAGACATCATTCCGGCATCAATTTTAGCAAAATCCAAAAGATTGTTGATTAACTTCAATAATTTTGAACCATTATAAAGAATCATTTTTAATTTTTCATCACTATGAAAAATATTATTTCCATAATCACCAGCAATAATTGATTCAACAGGGCTAAGGATAAGAGATAAAGGAGTACGCAATTCATGGGTAACATTTGCAATAAAATCATTCTTAAGTTTATCTAGTTCTTTTAGTTTTATATTATTTTCTTCAATTTTTTCTTTTGCTTTTTCCAGGTTATGAGTTCGTTCTTTTACTTTTTTTTCGAGAATTTGTTTTTCTATGATTAATTCATTTGATAATTCTACAGATTTCTCAAGACGTTTTTCATTGTCTTCAATAATTTTTATAATATGTTCTTCAGCAATATTTTTTTTATAAATTTCTATTTTTAATTTTCTTAATATAATTAATATTGTATTAACAAGTAAAAAAAATACCGAAATAACAGGAAATATTTTCCAGTTTAATAAATTATTTAAGATATATAAAACAGTAGTAAATGAATTAAAAATGAATAATTGTAAATATGGTATTGATAAAATACGTTTTTCCCATTTAATTGTAAAAGAATATTTCTCTTTATCCATAAAGTATAAATTTGTAACTTCAGGATCTTTGTTTAATTTTAATAATCTTTTTATCATTCCGGGAAATGCAGCTAAAGTAATTGCAGAAGCCATTTCGTAATCTGCTGCAGTATAAATATCATCTTTCTTTTTATCAAATTTTTCTGATATAGAAATATAAAAAGCTGCGGAATTATTTTTAATACTTTTAGTTTTTATATTATAAAAATTTGTTGTTTTATTGCCGATAAAACTCTGTATTTTTAATAGAAGTGATTCCGGTACATATGAAAATCCTACTAAATCAAAGTGTTCAAAACTTTCTTTAGCTATTGTTACCATATTACTTTTATTAATAATAACTTTTCCTAATTCATATAGAAATTCAGTAAATTCAGAGCATACCCAGAAGTTATCGAGTTTACTCACAACATTCTTATAACTAATTGAAGTTTTTTGTTTTACTAAATTTTCCATCCAGTTAAAAAAATCAGAAAAATCATATCCTTTTTTTATATAACATTTTATCATTGCATTCGGCATAGAATAGGAATCATCTTTTTCTTTACCTCCATAGGGTATGTATCTTAAAAAACCTATTTCATATATCTTATGATATTTTGAAAGCTGTACATCCTCTCCTTTTGTAAATCTCCAATTATAATTATTCATAATTTTTTTTGTAAACATTATAAAATAAAAATAATATTCACAATTATACCAGCGACTTTTATCAAGAAGCTCTTCTCTTGTTATTTTAAATCTATTATCTATAATATGATTATTAAGTAAATTTATTAATTTTTTAGTATTTTCTATTTTTAATTTATCACTGCATTCTTCAAAATATAATAATGTTTCAGCAACAGCTTCACCAGATATACCATAAATTTCTTCTATTTCTTTTTCATTTGGCTGAATATATTTACCTTTTTCATCAACCGCCCATGGATTATACCACATTTTACGACCTGTGAGATCTATGCCCCATTTATTTGACATATTTTTCCTTATATTTTTTTAATATATTAAATATGTATAATATTTAGACTTTTTTATTTTTTCTGTATTCTTACAGGTTGTTTCAGTCATTTGTTTTCCTGATATGTATTAGTTGTTTATAAATTTTTCATATCTGTTGCAAGTTTAAATATTTCTATAAATAATTAAATTTAGTATAACGAATTTTTTAAAATATCGTAGTAGTCAAAAAGGATGTTTTTTTAAAAAAGGTATACTTTTTGGATAGTATTTTATAAAATTAATAGATTTAAATTAAATATTTTTGATTTATATATCAAACTTTATCATATATAGCTTAGTATTACGGATTTGTTAATTCTCATCATTAAAAAATTTTTGTTTGATCTATTATAATATAAATCTATTTTAGATGTTTTTTGTAATTAAGTTCAATAATTCACTCTTATTAATTACATCTGTTTTTAAGTAAATATTTGATATATGCTTTTTTACCGCAGCTACTGATAAAAACATTTTTTCTCCAATGTCTTTATTTCTGTATCCTTGGAGTAAATATATTAAGACTTCTTTTTCTCTTTCTGTTATATTATATTTCTGGTAAAAATTTTTATTTGATAGAAGCATTAAATTGAAATTCGGAAGTATTTCTATTATGGTGAATCTGATGCCTATTAATTTATTCAATTTATAATAGGGTATGGATTTGATTATTACAGTTAATTTTTCACCGGTTCTTAACATCAATTTATATTTATTTAAATCAAGACTGTTTTCCTTATTTAGTTTTTTTATTCTATTAATAAAATCGCTTCTTTCTTCTTTCTCAATATAATCACTTAGTTTTATATCATTTAAAGAGTCAACACCGTTAATTTTTAATAATTTTTTTGCATATTGATTAATATAGGTTATTTTTTCATTTAAATCTTCTTCTACAATTGCAACAGGCAGGCAATCTATCATTTCACTGAGTCTTCTTTCATTTTGTTCTAATAATTTTTGCATAGATATTTTTTCTTCCAGTAATTTTTGTAATTCTTCTTTCCGGGATAATAATCTATCCTGTAAATCTTTCATTTTAAGCTGTACATTGATCCTGGCATAAAGTTCTTGAGCATCAAATGGTTTTATTATATAATCATTTGCTCCGATTTTAAATCCTTCAAGTTTCATTAGCTTATCTGCTTTTGCTGTTAATAATATTATTGGAATGTTTTTTAATTCGGGATCCTTTTTTATTCTTTTTGTCATTTCATAACCATCCATATCAGGCATCATTATATCTGCCAATACCAAATTCGGTTTTTCATTGATTATTTTTTCCAGTCCTTCATTCCCGTTTTTTGCAAGTATTACTATATATTCTTTTACTAATATTGATTTTATATATTTTTGCATATCCGGATTATCTTCAACAACCAATATTTTTTTCTTTAAAATCTCATCTGTTGATTTTTCAGGAATGTTATCAGAATTTATTAATGGAATATAATCTATTTTAAATTCTTTCCAAACTTGGGATTCTTCTTTTTCATTTTCAATTTCAATATTATCATCATTTGCTTTAATATATGGCAATGTTATTGTAAATGTCGAGCCATAATTGATTTTACTTTTTACTGATATCTCCCCGCCCAATGTATTAACTATCTCTTTAGTTAATGTAAGTCCAATCCCTGTTCCTTCATATTTTCTTGATGCCGAACTATCAAGCTGATGGAATCTTTCAAAGATCCTTTCCAGTTTATCCTCCGGAATCCCTGCCCCATTATCTTTTATTGAAATGCTAAAATTTTTCTCCCCCCTGTCAAGCTGAACAATAATTTGACCACCCGCTGGTGTAAATTTTAACGAATTGGATATTAAATTAAATATGGCTTTTTCAAACAAATCCCTGTCAATATATGTTATTAATTTTCCTTCCGTATTATTGTCATTGTATATAATATTTAAACCTCTATTTTTAGCACTTGATTTTACAGTCGAAACATAAAAATTTAATAGTTTGGAGATATTAAGTTTCTGTTTTTTTAATGTTATCCTTCCTGATTCAATTTTTGCATAATCTAAAAGATTGTTGATTAATTTTAATAATTTAGAACCGTTATATAGAATCATTTTTAAATTTTCATCTTTATGAGAAATATAATCTCCGTAATCCCCGGATAAGATTGATTCAACCGGTCCCAGGATAAGAGTTAAGGGAGTTCGCAATTCATGAGTTATGTTTGCAATAAAATCATTCTTAAGCTTATCGAGCTCTCTTAATTTGATATTTTTTTTTTCGATCTCACTTTTTGCCTTCTCAACATTATTTTTTTCTTCTAATAATTCTTTATTTATGGTATTAAGCATGTCTGTTTTTTCCTGAAGCAGTTTTTCTCTTAATATCCTTTCTGTATCATCATGAGCTACGATAATAGCACCGGGAATTTCACCTGTTTTTGTATTTATTCTTGAACCCCCGATGCTCATTCCGATTTCTTTACCTGATTTAGTGCAAAATTTTATTTCATAATTATTGATTTTTTCTCCATTTAATATTCTTTTATGCAAACCCCTGAATTCATCGGAATTTTTAAATAGTTTATCAATTTTTGTATTTATTAATTCATTTTCTTTATATTCCAATAAATTAACAGCAGAATTATTTATATTAATTATCTCACCTTCAGTATTAAATAAAATAAGAATATCAGGCATTATGGAAATTATGTTTTCCGCCGCAGTTGATGGATCTAAAACAAATAATTCATATTTCCATATGGCATAACCTACAAATAACATCATCAAAAAAAACGATAAAGGATAAAAAAATGAAATATATTCCGTGGCACTGGAATTTATGCTAGGTAAAATCATAGAAGTGAAAGTTCCTGTAAAAACAGGAATGCTAAATCCGATAAGTATAAATTGTATTCGTTTTTTTTCTTTTTTATCTTTTAACCTTAAAAAATAAATAAAACAGATAACTAATGATACTATTACAATAAATATGGCTAGAAAATTTATGATTAAAATAATGACTGATTTATCATAATTCTCAGGTGCATGAACATAACCCCAGGATGTTTGTTTTACTAAAAAACTATCATATTTTATAAAAACAAAATAGGTTATACATAAACAAAAAGCTATAAAATAAAAGAAAAAGATTATGATATTTATTACTTTTTTAGTTTTTATGCATAGATATAAAATAAAATGCATCCATGTAGCAATTACAAATGGGAAAGCTATGTAATTTGTTTTAGTCCAAAAAAGTGCCGATGAAATATCTTTTGATTGATATATCATAAAATTGCAGAATGACCACACTGTAAAAGCTAAACAGCAGGCAAAAAATATTTTATTTAAAATATTTTTTTTGTTTTCAGTATAAACAAAAATACCTAAGAAAAGAAAAAGAATCATAGTTAAAAATGCAGGTAAATTATGTACATTCATTTAATCAGTTACTTTTTAAAAAAGTTAAAAACAAATAAATAATAAACTTGTTAATATTATAACATAAAATTTGAATTTATATTATTGAATAATTAGATATTAAAATGTTGTTGATATTTTTTTATTTAATAATTAATTAAATTTTCAATCATCTGGATTAATTTCATTCTTATAAAAAGTGTTTTTTTTATTTTATCTATATCCAGATTTTTTAAGGAATTATCATGCTCATATGGATTTATTATAGTTAATAATTGAATGTTTTTAAATAAACATCCTTTTTCAAATTTATATATATAATGTATATATAAATTTTCAGCTGTAATTTTTAATCAAAGACATTTCTAATTTATCAAATTATCCAAAAAAATCATAAAATTTTTATAAAATTTGTCCATTTGTGTAGGCTCGGTCGACAAAACTTTTCCATTATTATAAAAATTAACAAAAAAAAATAAAAGTTTTTTAGGGGGTAAAAATGAAAGTAAAAAAAATAAAATTTATTAAATGTTTCATTTTATTTATTTCTTTTTTTACAGCAATTATATCTTTAAATGCTGATCCTATGCTGGATCCCGGTGCAGGATCCCAATATTATATCCAGCAGGAAATGGGGGATATAGATAATAACTCATTAACGGTTGGAAGGGATGGGGCAGTTAATTACAGCTATCCTATGGGAGATATTAGTCTTAGTTATTCCAGTAACAGCGGATGGTTTATAGGAGGCTATAGTGTCATAACAAGAAGCACAAAAAATGGAGTACCTTCATATACTTTTGATGATACTTTTTTACTGGATGGAGAAGAGCTTGTATTGATATATAGTGATACTAGCCATTATGAATACAGAACAAAACGTGATAGTGATACTAAAATCCTTCAAGTGTTATATCTTGATTCTCAAACTAATAAAATTATTTCAATGTGGGAAGTATACAGACCGGATGGAAGCGTTGCTTACTATAATGAATGTGTGTGGGCACCTGATAGAGAATCCGGGAAAATAAGAGGTTGGGCTATTTCGAGGAAAAGGGATAGAGGTGATGATAATGTAACTTATTATAAATATCATCAGAGTTACGGTGAGCTGTATTTATACAGGGTGATAAATGGTAAAAGATCCGGCAGTACATATGGATATACAACAACAGAGCTGGCCTGGGTAAATAATGTAGGATATCAAAAAGATTATAATTATATTTACGGTACAGAGGTAATAACTGGAGGTCAGATACTGCATTCAGTTGGTGTATATATCGGTACAGATAAAGACGGAAACACAGGTACACATAATGATAAATTGATAAGTAAATATGAGTTAGAATATATAAAAGATATTGCCGACAAGGCATTGGTAAGTAAAATAACAGAATATGGTAGTGATGGAACGACTCCATTGCCTCCTGTTACTTTTGAGTATTATGATTTTAAACTTGATTTTACACCTGAGGCTGATGCAGTTGAATGGACTATACCAGGAGATACCGATATTTTACGTGCACTTAGAGAAGATAATCATGGGCATGTAATACATTCTATGGCTGATTTTATTGATATGAATGCAGACGGTCTTCCGGACAGGGTTTACAAGGATGATACAAATAATGAAATTAAGATATGGTTTAATAACGGAGCCGGTTTTGATAGCCCTGTGATATGGTATACAAGTGAGAGTGGAATATATATGAATTTAAGAGATACCGGCTATCATGTTGATGGAGTAGATGCATGGTGGTTTCAGGATTCTGATCTGATTGATATGAATGGGGATGGATTTCCTGATTGGGTTAGTACAAAGCGAAATGACTGGGATCATATATATGTAATGTTAAATGACGGTACACAACTTTTACCGGAAGAACAGTGGGATAAACCCGGTCATTGGTATACCCTTCGTGACGGAAGCTGGCGGTTTTATTCAGGTAGAGGGTTATCATATACAAAGAGTGCCAGTTTCACTTCACGAACTTTTGCATCAACGGTTGATTTAAACGGAGATGGTTTGCCGGATACAGTTGATAATTGGGATCCCAATCTTGTAGTACATCACAATAACGGATCTTCATTTGATGCAGGTGTTCCTTATCCTGGATATCCGGATCCGCCTGCAGGAGTCAGATGTACTTCTTATGGTACAGAGACAGGCTGGGATATGCTTGATATTAATGGAGACGGATTATGTGATAAAATTTTTAAATATACAGGACAATATGATGACAAACTTCTTGTGCATTTTAACAGGGGTTTTAATTTTATTCCCACCGGAAGTGAAAAACGCTATACATCTACCGACTCAGCATGCATAAGAGAGCAGGATCAAGTAGGCCGTTATTTTTTTGATGATTTATGTGACTATATTGATATGAATAATGACGGTAAGCCTGATAGGGTTGCAAAGGGGTCATATGAAGATTCGATACTATATGTATGGATGAATTTAGGGGATGAGAAATTCGGACCTATGCTAGAGATAGCAAGCTATACGGATGATATTAGTTTAAGAAGCGGTAATTGCGGGGAAGATTATGACTATATTGATATTAATGGGGATGGTTTTCTTGACAGGGTTTCTAAACTGTATGATAGTGATAAATTAAAGATATGGTTTAATATCCAATTGGAGACAGAAGGTGGACCTCCGGGTGTATTAAAGAAAGTAACAGATGGAAATGGAGGCTCTACAATATATAAATACAAGGCAATAGACAAGATAAAAAATACAGGGTGTAAACCATATAAATGGGTTGTAAGTGAAGAAACGGTATCTGATGGTTTTGGTAATGATCTTGTAACAGAGTATGAGTTTGAAGAGGGGGTCTATGATGTCAGAGAAAAAGAGTTTAGAGGCTTTGGTTATGTTAAAAAAACAGATCCTACAAAAGATTATACGATTACTAAATATTTTACTGATGAATATAGAAAGGGAATAGTGCATGAAAAGGAAATATATAATGCAGCAGATGAATTATTTGTAGAATACATATTTGCATATAAAATATTTAATCCGTCTGACAGGAATTTAACTATACCCGATAAGATTAAGTTAATTAAAGTAGAAGTAGCTGATACTATTAAATATGATGGAGATCCGAGTGAATGTACTGTAACAAGAATAACCAATGATTATTTTTTTGACAGTAACGGATTTATTGAAAAAACTATCACTACAAATTTTGGATTAATTAGCCCTGTTAACGGGAGTGATATAGGTACAGATAAAACCCAGACTATAACTACATTAATAAATAAAACAGGTGAAAGATATAGTATTATTATTTGGACTATCGGCCTACCGCAAACTGTAGAGATTTGGGGGTATGAAGGCGATAACGGAAATTTTGTAAGGCAGAGTGCTGCAAGAAATATATATTCTGAGGATGATTATGAAATAAATCTATTGCGTAATGAACAATGGTATCATAGTGATCCTTATCTTGCAAAAACAATGCCGTTATCCATGGATAATTCATACTGGATTAATCCTGTTACCTATGAATATGATCAGTGGAATAATGTTAAAAGGATTACATATCCTGAAGGTGTCTATAACGGTGGTTATTATAAAGAAACAATCTATGATGACAGATATCATATTTTCCCGGTAGAAATCACAAATGCAAAAGGGCATAAAACACAGATAAAATATGATGATTGGATGAGAAAGAAAGAAGAAATAGATGTTGATAACGCAATAAGCCTTTATTTTGCATTTGATGTGTTTGGGCGTATGACTAAATTATGGGGACCTAAAGCAAGTAGTACAAGTCCTAATATGGAAATAGGATATATTGACTGGACTGATAATACTTATACAACTCCATGTTTCCCAAGAGGAACAGTACAGATAAACAGAGCAAGCAGCAGTAAAACTTATTCTAAGTATAGATATATAGATGGCCTTGCAAGAACGATACAGGTAAAAAGCAATTATGATTCTACACAATATAGGGCATATGATGCAAAATATGAAATAAGCGGTAATAAAAATGTGATTAAAAAATATGTTGCGTATGTATCTCCATCAGGATATTTTACACCAACTCCGTCAAATCAACCCTATACAATGACCGAAACATGGCTTGATGATTATACAGGAGATGGTGTTGCGGAAGGTAAAATATATAAATTTATTAGTACAGATGCAGCGGAAGTTATAACCAAAACAAAACTGCTAACAACAACAAGTATTGATGCCAATGGAGTGGAAAAAAGAACAATAAAAGACGGTCTTGGTCATGTAAAAGAGCTTATAGAGCCCGATGGAGCATTTAAATACATAGATGACAGTAATCCAGCTAATAATATAAAAACATTATATGAATACAATACAGGTTCAGGGGATATAATTAAACTTACAGATGATAAAGGCAATGTAATAAGAATGGAGTATAACATATTGGGCCAAAAAACGGATTATTATGATCCTGATATGGGGCATATGATCTATAAATATAATGCTAACAGTGCAATAAAAGAGCAGAAAGACGGCAATGGCAATGTAATCAAATACACTTATGATGTTTTAGGTAGGATAATAAGAGTAGATTATCCTGACAGTGCAGGAGGTTTAAAAAATTATGAAGAGTATGTATATGACAGTCTTGGAGGATCAGGACCATATTCGGCAGGAAAATTATTGGGTGTTTATAAGTATGAATCAGGCTCAAATGATTTTTGGCAGAGGTTTTTTTATGATGAATATGGAAATGTTATACAGAATACAAAAACAATTTTATTAAATGGATTTACTTATCAAAAAACCATGAAAGCAGAATATGATCTTTTAGGGAAAGCGACAAAAGTAATCTATCCCGACGGAGAGAATGTTTCATATGAATATAATGAAGCAGGATATCTGGATGAAGTAAAAGGAATAAATGACTATGTGGCTTATATCAATTATACCGACTATGGTAAAATCAGATATATAAATTATGATAATAAATATCTGACAAGTTATAATTATTATGATATTGGGACAACTCCCAGCTATAGACTGAAAAATATACTGGCTTTATCGGCAGATATAAATACAGAATACACCTATGATGATATGGGTAATGTAAAGACTATCATTGATAATATTGACAATGATTACAGCCAGTTTTTTTCATATGATACTATGTATAGACTGCAAACGGCAGTCAGTAATTATTATGGTGCAAACGGTTATATTTATGATGATCTGGGCAATATACTGGCAAAAGGAACATCCGGAATATTTAAATATCAATCTGCCAAACCTCATGCTATCACTGATGATAAGACATATATATATAAATATGATGCAGTGGGTAATTTAATCCAGAAAGAAAAGACAGGCACTATCTTGCCCGGTCCTACTCCTCCATCACCTCCGCCCTTTGATTATGAGATTGATTATGATAAAAATGACTGGGGTTCTGGATTTACGGTTACGGTAACAATAACAAATAAAACGGGATCCGATATAAACGGCTGGAAGCTTACATGGACATTTACAGGTAATCAGAGAATAACCAATGCATGGAACTCAACATACTCCCAGTCCGGAAATGCCGTAACCATTAGAAATGCTGACTGGAATAAGGTTATACCGAACAACGGATCTGTAAATTTCGGTTTCCAGGCAACATACAGCGGTACAAATGCTGATCCTGTTGATTTTCTTTTGAATGATACTCCATCCGGTACGATTCCCGGCGGAGTAATACCTCCTGATGAAGTGCCCATAGATCTGCCGAAAGGAGTATTACATTACGGTATTTACGGAATCAATAACGTCAATATTCATGACAGAGTAGAATGTAAGACAACTACGGGCGGATATTTTCCAATTGGAAGTTACGGAAATGTTGAAGTCGGAGTAAGCGCAAAATGTGGCCATGTAACGGGGTATTCCGCTTTTTTTAGAACATACTGTAAAGTTTATGGCGATGTAAGACTCCGTTCTTTTAGCAGAGGTCAGAGTAATGTCTTTATAGGCGGTAATTTGTATGAATATGCGGGAGTTCCGGCGGAAATGCTTCCTGACAGCATAACAACATATAATATTGATTTAACAGGTGCGTCTCCCGGTTATACAGTGGAAGCAAATAAAAGTAAATCCATAAATCCCGGTAAGTATCTTGATTATACCGTGAGGGGATTTGGAATACTCAAATTAAAAACAGGTGTATATTATTTTAACAAATTAGAGATGGAGCTTAATTCGAGATTGGAGCTGGATGAAAGTGAAGGACCGGTAAAGATTTATGTAAAGGAAAGACTTAAGTTAAACGGCTGGATAAAGCATTCATTACCGGGATATAAAGGTACAAGAAACTTTTTAATAGGCTATATTGGAACACAGGATGTATATTTTGGAGCAATAGATCATGATGATGATTTTGGCTGTACATTGATTGCCCCAAACGCAAAGATAATAGGCGGACAGGATGGAAATAGCGGTGACAAAATATTTGAAGGAATGTATATAGCAAAGGATGTGGAATTTCATCAGGATTCTAAAATTACAAATGTACCTTTTATAGAATTAGCACCTGAGATATGGACATATAGATATGATTACAGCAACAGTATGATAGAAGCAAATAAGAATTATACAAACATAATGACTTCATCATATGATATTGCAAAAATAAGGGTAAGAAAAACAGAATCCAATGAAAGTACTTTATATTTTTTCAGCGAGTATGAAGAAAAATACATAGGAACTACCCTTAAAGAAAAAATCAAATACTATTTTGCAGGCGGGAAAAGGATTGCGGAAAGAAGCGATGTTAAGGGATTAAGTTATTACTTTAATGACCATTTAACATCCACTGCAAGTGTTGTTGATGATGCAAGCGGCACTATAAGATCAAAGTATAATTATGATCCATACGGCAAAGCATATTTAAGAAGCGGTACAGATTTAATCGATTACAAATATAATGATAAAGAGATGGATGAAACAGGTTTTTATTATTATGGAGCAAGATGTTATGATCCTGAAATAGGGAGATTTGTAACAGCAGATCCTTTTATTATTGGTACAATGTCACAGGGATTAAACAGGTATTCATACTGTTTTAACAGCCCGATGAATTATATTGATCCTACTGGTTACCAGGGTGAAGATCCTGATGATGAAGGAGCTTATACTGATAATCCGGATTATGACTATGAAACCGATGAGAACGGCGGCGGATATATATTCGATGAGGTTACAATCGAAGGTGATCCTTATGGAAGTGATTTTAGCGGAGGAGAAGTAGATAATACATATGTAGATCCATTCCCGGAAGATATTAATATGGAAGCTGAACTGCAAGGATACTTTGATTTTGCATCAATGTCCCCCGGACCTGCGGGTACAATTTTTGAATTAGCAAATGCAGGTATTGATCTCAAAAACGGAAGATATGGTAAAGTTGCAACTGATGCAGCATGGGCTATATTGGCATTTGTAGGAGTTAAATTAATTTACAAAGGAGTTAAATGGACCAGAAAAATATATAGATATCATAAACTATATAAAGAAATGATGAAAGAACTTAAAGATATGTCCGATTTGGTGCTGACTGTAAGAAGAACTACAGGAAGATTTGGTGATAATGATTTGGTTCTTGGGTTTTTTAGATATTTGGATAAATATCTTGAAAATGGCGGTAAACTTTGGTCTGATTTAGGCGAAGATGGCGGGTTATTATCAAAACAAATTAGGGAGGCAATGGATGTTGCTGATAATATTCATTTTTCTGTAGAGGATTTTAATTTTGATAATTTAATTAACTTTAATCCTAAAATAATAGATACTTTTCCAACCGGGTTTGCTACGACATGGGAAATGTGGACTTTAAAAAATAATCCACACTTGCTTCAAAAAACAAGATTTTATGCAAATGGAGAAGATGTAACCAGTGAAGTTTTAGAGATATTAAAAAAATATTAGGATTTTAAAAGCTTTATAATCTTTAGTTTAAGAAGGTATTTCTGAACGGGATTATTAAAGTTGAAATGTTATAACGGATCAGGAGGTAATATGTTTTACTTCCTGATTTTTTTTATTTTAGAAATGTGCTGATTTTAGTTTTTTAAATACAGGGTTTTAGTGTATAATATATTGTACTCTTCCTTTTTTTTCTAACATAATTTATTCTATTAAGGTATAAATAGGATTTTTATATATTATATATTATTTATTGTGAATTCAGCAACGGTCTTAATTATTTATATATTTATAAATAGTATTAATTAATTATCCCATTAATTATATTAATTAATTTTTCAATATTCACAGGTTTGTTTATATATGTTATAGGTTTTAATTCTTTAATTTTTTCTTCATATTCTTTAATTGAATAACCTGTCATATAAACTATTGGAATATTTATTTTTTTAAGAATATATTTTGCGGTATCAAAACCATCCATTTCCCCGGCAAGTTTAATATCCATTAAAATAATATCAGGATTTTTATTTATGGCTATATTTATAGCCTCCTCTCCAGACGGCAGTATATTACATACATTAAAACCATTTAACTCAAGATTGTTTTTTATCATCATTGCTATTAATATTTCATCTTCAATTATTAATATATTAATTTTTTTAATCATTATTCTATATCCTTTTTTTATAATAAATGTCTTTAAAGTGAATTGTACATGTAGTTCCATTATCAATTAAATATTTTACTTTCCCCATTAATTGACTTTTCACAATGTTTTGAATTATTGTCAGCCCCATTTTTTGATCTTTTTCAAAATCAAATTTTTTTTCTAATCCAATCCCATTATCTGATACTTGAAGATTTAACTCATCATCTTCTTCTTTTTTAAATTTAATTGTAATAATTCCTTTTGCTTCTCCAGGAAAGGCATGTTTTAATGAATTAGAAATCAATTCATTAATTATTAAACCGCATGGTATTGCAGTATCTATTAATAAAATAATATCTTCAATTTCCTCTAAGTTAAAACTGATTTTATTATTTATATTATAACTAGCATTAAGAAGATTGATAATATCCAATAAATATTCTTTCATATTAATGCTGGAGAGATTCTGAGCTTGATAAAGTTTTTCATGAACTAAAGCCATTGAATGAATACGGTTTTCCATTCCTTTAAATGCTTCCGTTATTGTTATATTGTCTGGATGAAAATTTGAATGGAGATTCAACATTGCACAAATTATCATCATGTTATTCTTTGTTCGATGATAGAGTTCTTTTAATAATGCTTCTTTTTCATCAAGAGCTGTTTTTATTTTTTCTTTAACTAATTGCCGTTCTGTTATATCTCTGCCTATACCGAGAACTCCTATTAATTTGCCGTCATTATCATACATTGGCATCTTAATAGTCTCCAGTAACGCCTTATGACCATCACTTGCAAAAGTAATCCACTCTTCATTAATACTCGCTGTTCCTTTTTTAATTGCTATTAAATCATGTTCCCTGAAAAAATCAGCCAGTTCTTTATCCACAAAATCATAATCAGTTTTCCCTATGATCTCTTCTTCTTTTGCACCGAAAAATTCTTCAAATTTTTGATTACAGGAAAGATAGACTCCTTCTGGAGTTTTAAGCCAGACAAGGTCGGGGATTGTATGAATAAGAGATTTAAGATGTGATTCGCTTTCTTTTAATGCCTGTTCAGCTTGTTTTCGTTTTGTGATGTCTTGAATTACTCCTATTACTTTTAAAGGAACACCTTTTTTATCCTTGATTAACACTGCAATAGACGTTATTATTTTTGGTTCGGAAGAATTTAATGGATGTATTTCAAATTCAATGTTATATGGTTTATCTTTATCAATTAGATCAACTAAAACCTGATGAACTTTTTCTCTTTCGGGGATGCAGTTTTCAACTTCATCTGTTGAAAAATTAAGCTGATTAGGCTTAAATCCATATATCCGTTTGGCTTCATCTGATCCCCAGAATTCTGTTGTTTTAATGTTGTATTCCCAGTTACCTATATGACCTATTTCTTGTGCCATTCTGTAACGTTCTTCGTTCACTCTAAGGATTTCATCCATTCGCTTTTGGTCTTCCAGTGTCTTTGCAAGCTTTATATTGCTGTAACTTAGATTCCCTATCAATCCTGCCAATGCTGTATAAAAATTCATCACTGTCTCTACTTTTTGTCGGCTCCATCTTGGTACTTTATTCAATGCCGCTATATATTCCTTCTCATCGAAACCATACAGGCGGGCTTGTTGTCGAAATATTTCATAATCTGGTATTTCATCATCGTATAGAAATTGTCCTAGAAAAATATTACCGACATGCCTATTGCCCAGCATTATCGGAGTAGCGATATCCCACATGTTGTTTTTACATTTATATTGTTTGAATGTCCCCTCCGGAATATCCTTGCTAAGTTCAAGATCACTTTCAATGCATAATTTGCAAGATTCTTTATTAATACGATGAAATTTAGTACATATATCCTGCCAACCGGTTCCAACCAACACATTGCCTTTAAGATCAATAATGCCAATACCAACATTTGTGAGCCGATAGAATTCATCCATCAGGTTTTGAATTCTTTCACTGTCAATAATATCAGAAAGTTCTAATTCTCCAATATCGGTTTCTGGGGAAAGCACTGCATTGAGTTTTCGCCGGACTGTTTTTTCGCTTTCGCGCAATTCGTTTTCTGCCCGTTTGCGCTCTGTAATGTCCTCAAGAGAAAAAACAATGCTTTCGATTTTACCGGATTTGCCGAAAAGAGGAGCACCATTAATAGATAAATATACCCTTCGTCCGTCAGGCCATTCAATTGCATGCTGAATATCATATACCGGCTTTTTATTTGTCATAATCTGACGGAATGGAAGTTTCTCGTCAGGAAAAGTTCCGCCATTAAAATCAGTAATCCGCCATTCTGGTGCATTGTATGTTCTCTGTGTGATCTCATCTTTTGTTAAACCAAGAATTTTTTCAACCTGATTATTAGCAAAAGTTATCATGCCGTCGGTATTCACTAATGCTATACCGATAGGACTTGTCTCAGTAATTCTCTTTAAAAGTGTACGTTCACGTTTAACGTTCTCCTCTGCCTGCTTACGTATACTAACATCCCTATTGCTTGCTCTCTGGCCAAGCCATTTACCGTCAGTGCTGAAAACACCCTGGCAGTTATGTTCAATCCATCTTTCTTCGTTATTTCGAGTGATAATCCGGAATTCTATAGTACATTCAATAGAATTTTTTTTAAGTATTTCCTGTAGATGCTTTTTTATTCTTGTGCGATCATTTGGATGGATTATCTTGGTAAATAATGTAAAATCATTAATAAATTCTTCTGCTGTATAACCTGTTATCCGTAAGCAGGAAGGCGATACATAAAAAAAATTTCCTTCTGGTGAAATCCAAGTTTCCCAGCCGTATGTAAAATCTGCAACTGTCTTAAAGTTTTTTTTGTTTTCTTGAAGGTCTTTTATTATCTGATCATTTTTGATTGAATATTCTCTTATTTTATCAGCCATAATATTAAATTTTTTAGCTATGTTGCCAAACTCATCATTTGATTTTATGTTTATATTTACATCGTAATCATTTAGAGCTATTTTTGTTGTTCCTTCTTCTAATTGTTTTAATGGTTTTGAAATTCCGAGAGAAATCATATATAAAATGATAATTAGTATTATTAAAAATATTGCCGTAATTATAAGTGATAAATAAGTTGTTGAATATACATATTTATATAAATAATCTTTTCTTAAACTTACAGCTATGAGCCAATCCCATTCCGGATAATATTTATAAACCGCTATACATTTTTTTTGTGATTTTTCATCTATTTGTTCAGTAAATTCTATTCTTCCATTTTTTATATTAATCATATCATCTATATATTTGATATTAGCTAATGAGTTTTTTCTTAAATCATTATTTAGTCCGGTAAAATATAAGATTTTTTTTGTTTTAGTTTTTAGAATAAATGTTATTTCGTTTTGATAAGCATTTTTAGTTATTTCACTTAAGGCTTTTTGTCTTACTGCTTCACTATAATATTGATCATCATTCATTTTCAATCTACTAATTATATCATTTTCTGTCTTACAGATTGATAAAATATTATTAAGATGATTTTCTAAAATTTCATATTGCATATCTTTTGTCTTTAATGTATTAATAAAGAAATTAATTAAAATAATAAGTATTATAGGAAAGATTATAAATGGATAGATAAGTATTTGTAGTTTATCCTTGAAATTCATTTACTGCCTACTTATAATCAAGAACTTTCAAAAATTCAATAAAGGTGATTCCATAATCTTTTTCCCAATATTTATCAAAAGTCCCATTTTCTTGTGCATATTTTAAATATTTTTGAATAATGGATTTCAAAATTTTATTTTTTTTATTAATTGCCCAGCCCAACATTTCTATTTCACTGACAGGCATATTTATGGTTAAATTTTTATATTTGTAAATAGCAACATAAGCACGGACACCATCAAATACAGTGAAATCGGCTTTTTTTTCTGATACCATCTTATCCATTAAGTCAAAATCATCGACATATATGTATCTAAAATTGATGTTATTATCTTTTTTTATTTTTTCAAGATTTAATTCCATTGATGTGTTTTTTACCATTACGCATATTTTATTATTCAGATCTGAATATTTTTTAATTGACTCATTTTTTCTCACAACTAACAATTGTTTGCTTGGAACAAATTTTATTATATCAAATAATTTTTCTCTCCATGGTAAAGCCGTTATTCCTTCAATGTAAAGATCAACCTTCTCAATTAATTCAGGAGTATAAGTATAATTTGGGTCTTTTTTTACTCTTTCAATACTTTCTCCATTTTTATAGAAGTAAACATCCCAATTTTTTACAACTAATATATTTAGTTTAATATTCAGTAATTTTGAAAACTCATTTATAAGATTATAATGAAATCCTCTTATTGTGCCATCAACTTGTGGTTCATATACGGAATAAGAAATTACTGAAGCTATTGATATACTACCTTTTTTATTTAATTCTTCAATAAATTGAATTTCTTCAGCTGTCCACATAATGCTTTTAATGTTAAGAATAGGTATATCCTTATTTACACTATTTAATGGAAAAATGATAACTAGTAGAATAATCATCAAAAGAGGATTTTTTATAATATATCTCCTTAAACAAATATTTTTAATATTGAGTCTCATTATAGTTAATTAGAGTTTAATCTTTTTATATTATTAATAATTGTTTTCTTGGAATAAATTTTATTATATCGGATAATTTTTTTTTACATGGGGTATCTATTACTGTATCAATGTATATATCGACAACCTCTATTAAAATGAGAGTATATGAGTAATATGGATCGGTTTTTACTTTTTTATTTAATTCTTTAATTTCATTTTCTGCCCATTTTATATTTTTAGTATTAAGAATATATATATCTTGTCCCAGACAATATATTGATAAAACGTTATAAATGATAATAGTCATCAATATAATATTTCTAATAATATGTAATTTCATTGGTTTTTTAATTGAAATTTTTTCATACATTAATTATAATTAAAAACTTTCAAGAATTCAATAAAAGTAATTTCATAATCATTTTTTTTATATTTATTAATAATATTATTTTCCTCCAATATATTTTAAAAAACTTTGAATAATGGATTTTAAAATTTTATTTTTTATTAATTACTCAGTTCAATATTTCTTTCTTACTGATAGGTATATTTACAGTTAAATTTTTATATTTGTTAATGGCTATAAAAGTAAGGATATTATCAACTATAGTAAAATTAATGTTTTTTATGAATTTAAAGATGAGTTCTTTTTTCTTTACTGTGATTTTTTTACTTTTTTATTATATTTGTATTTTTTTCAACATTCTCTCTATCATTTATTTATAGTTTTAAAAATAAATGTTATTTTATTTTAATGTGTATTTTTAACTATTTCACTTAAAGCTTTTCGCCTTACTGCTTTACTATAATACAAATCTTTATTCATTTACAATTTACTAATTATATCATTTTCAGCAAAGGCAGTTGTAAAAAAAACTAGTAAAACAATACGGAATAAAATCCAAAAATTAACTGGCTGTGTATTTGTTTTTATAGAAATCGTATTTATAAGTTTATCTTAAAAAAAGATATTTCTTTAAACAAAAATATTAATTGTTATAAATTTGGATTTGTTTTTACTAAATTAGCTAATTCAATTTTGTTTATAACATTACATTTTTGATAAATACTATTTATATGTTTTTTAACGGTTGATAGAGATATTTTTAATTTATCAGCAATCTCTTTATTCTCATAACCTTTTAAAATTAATAAAATAGTTTCTTTTTCTCTTTCTGTAATTTGATATTTATTAAAAAAATTTTCATAATTTTGTATAGAATATTTTTTCTTTTTATTTGTACGAATTGCCTCCAAAATTCGATTTTCTATTTCTAATCTATTAAATTCTTTTGCTAATTCTCTGTTTTTTATGATTGAATCAATTTTCGATATAATTTCTTCAATTAAAAAAGGTTTATTAATAAAATCAACAGCACCTTTTCTTAAACCAATAATTTTTTCATTTTCTGCTGTTTTTGCAGTCAAAAAAATCAAGGGAATATCTTTAAAATGAATATTATTTTGTAATTTTTCATAAAATTCATAACCGTTCATTTCATCCATCATAATATCAGATATAATGATATCAGGTTTCGGGATATAAGATAATTTATAAAGAGCATCTCTTCCATTAAAAGCATAAAAAAAATTTACTTTGCTGATCAGTTCGTTTTGAAGATATGCTAACATCTCTATATTATCTTCTACACATAAAATTGTATTTTTCTCCTCATTGTAATTTTCTTCTTTTAAATCTTTCTTAGAAAGAATCATAGATATTGGTTTAATATAATCAATTTGTTCATAAACCTTGTCATTTGGAGATAAATGATAACAATCCAATAAAATTCTGAATTCACTACCCTCATTTATTTTGCTTTTTACAGATATTTTACCATGAATTTCCTGGATAATTTTATTAACAATACTTAATCCTACACCAATACCTTTTATATTTTTTTTATTATATGAGATTTGGTAAAATGGTTCAAAAATATATTCTTGAAATTCTTCAGGTATTCCAATTCCAGAATCTCTAACGATTATCTCCACTTTATCATTATCAATTAGATCAAGGTTGATTTCAATAAGTCCTTTTTCATTAGAGTATTTAATTGCATTATCCAGTAAATTATTAATCACTCTATCGATAGCATTCGGATCCATTTTTATAAAAATATTGTCTTTAATTTCGTTTTTTATTTTTAATTCTTTTTTTAAAGCATATTCCTTAAATATTTTTATTTTATCAATAATCATCTTAGAAAGATTAATGATCTTGTTATGATGATAAACAAACTCGCCTCTTTCTAATTTTTCTATATCCATGAAATTTATTATATCACGTTTTAATTTATCAATATTATTCTTAATAATAATCATCTCTTCATCATTTTTCTTATATTTTTTCATATATTTTTCTAAATAATTACTTATTAGGGTCAAAGGTGTTTTTGTTTCATGAGCGATGTTTATAAAAAAATTCATTTTTTGTTTACTTGTATTTTCTATAATTTCATATGCTTTTTTTAATTTTACTGTTCTTAACTCTACTTTTTGCTCAAGCTGTTTTTTTAAATCGAGTAATTCATGGTGTTCCAGATTGAATTTATTCGCCATTGCATAAGCAAAAACATAGACAGAGACCCCCAGTAATATCTGATTCTGAAAAATAAATTGAAAAAAATCAGGAGAAATTTTAATTACAAATAAATAGATAGGATAAATTAATATTAACCGATTGAAGATCGCAGAGAATCCAAAAATAGAAAATCCTATTAAAATGATCTTTATTATTTTCTCTTTGTATAATTTTGCTGAAATAATCCAGACAATTAAAACCGTCAACATATAAAACAAGCCGATACCAGCGGATAAAACTGCAAAAATAAAAATATATTTATAATAAAAATCCTTCCCAAATATAATATTAAAAAGAGAAAACAAAAAGGAGAGGAAAAAAAATATAAATATTAGATATAAATATTTTTTCTTTTTTTCAGGATAATTGAACATAATCGATAAACAATTGACAACTCCAAAAATCAGTCCCAATATTGAAAAAGCATCACATGTAGGGCCAATAATTTTATAAATAGGTTCAAATTTAGTAGAAAAATCCTTATTTATATAAAACATAAAATCTATTGTGGTGATGAAAATACTAAAAGAACAAAAAAAAGAAAAAACGGCAAAATATATGTTGTATATTTCATTACTTGATTTTCTTCTCCCAAAATATATCATTACATGATATATGGATAGTGTTATTAGAATGGATATTGTTGCAATATTACAAATATTTTTTATTATAAAAAATATATTTGTATAATCTGTTTCAGGCATATTTATTCTATATCAGGATAATTGATCATAGTTACTGTTTTATAGTATATTCATAATAACATATTTTATAAATTAAATTAATTATTTATCTCAAATTTTAATTAAAAATAATTATATCATATTTTTTTGGCAATTCATCATCATAGAACTTTAGTTCTATATTTTTTATACTAAGGTTCTATTTACTTTTTTTTATTATTAAATTATTTTTTTAAAATAAAAAGATATTTCTTAATTTAGAAAATTTTTTATTTTTAAATTATTAAAAATAATTTTAAAAATTATCAAGGATCAATTATGAAAAAAATTATCTGTATAATTTCGTACTGGTTACTTCTGTTATTATCTATATTTTGCTGTACAAATAATAGTACAGAAAACAGATCAACAGGTAATAGTAATTCCTCGGGAAATAGTAATTCTTCGGCCGGCAGATTGATTACACGACAATTTTATTCACCTGCATTGGAAGGAAACACTCTTGGTGATCCGGCAACGCAATTTATAAATATTTATCTGCCTCCTTCATATGATCAAACGGATAGATCATATCCATTAGTTATTTTTTTACATGGTTACACAGATACATATCAAACCATCTCGTATCTGATTTCCGGAATTAACCGAAGAATGGTAAATGAAGAAATAAGAGAATTCATCATTGCAGCACCCAATGGCTATAATCATTATGAGGGATGTTTTTATGTTAATTCACCGGTTACAGGAAACTGGGAAGATTATATCACAATAGATCTAATCAATTATATGCAGGAAAATTACAGGGTAATTAACAATAGAGAATCCAGGGGAATCTTTGGGCATTCCATGGGTGGATACGGTGCTTTTCATATCGGTTTCAGGAATCCCGATAAATTTTCTGTTGTATATTGTATTAGCGGTGGTTTTTTTGATGGAGATGATGGAATCCTGCCCCTTCAAACAGCTTTAAATAACTGGTATAATAATTTTTATAATTTTATCAATGCCTATGGAGCAGCCTTTTCATATAATAATTCAGGGGGATTTGATATAATTGGAAGAAATCAAATTAATTCTCTAGATCCTGATAATGAAATTGTAAGAAATTGGCTCAATGGTTTTGGAAATTTAAATAATAAATTAGATAACTATCTTCTTCTTACTGATCGATTAAATGCAATAGGAATAGATGTTGGAGAAAATGACGAATACTCATGGATTACAAACGGCAGTATTTACCTTTCAAATTTATTAGATGAAAAATCAATCCAACACCAATTTGAAATACATACAGGCGGACATAATGACAGATTGTCTCAACGAATAGAAGAAGTAGTTCTTCCTTTTTTTTCTGATAATCTGGTTTTTTAATAAAATTTATTGAATTTATCAAAGGAGACATTTTAATGAAAAGAAACATTTTTATAAAAATTATTAATCTGACTTTATTACTAATTATTATTCAATTTATTAGTAGTTGTACTATGGAGGAGAATAATAAAAGCTCATCAACAGGATCTGGAAACAATTTGACAAACAGTATATCAACAGATCTTTATCGAGGAATAAATCTTGGTAATGCACTTGATGCTCCAAATGAGGGTGATTGGGGTTGGACTATACAGGAAAATCATTTTAATGTAATTCATAATGCAGGGTTTGATCATGTGAGGATCCCTATTAGATGGTCCAATCACGCAGAAACAGCATATCCCTATACAATCGATCAATCATTTTTTGACAGAGTCGATTGGGTTATTGATAATGTTTTATCAAGAGGAATGGTTGCTATAATTAATATGCATCATTATAATGAATTATTTAGTAATCCCGAGGAAAACAGGGAGAGATTTTTTGAATTATGGAGACAAATATCTACTCATTATAGGAATTATTCCGATCAGTTATATTTTGAGTTATTAAATGAACCTAATACAAATCTTACACCGGATCTCTGGAATCAATATTTAACAGAAACATATAATATGATTCGAATAACAAATCCGTCCCGATATATTATTATAGATACTCCATTATGGGGAAATTATGAGGCATTAGACTATCTTGAGCTTCCTGAAAATTATTCAAATATAATAGTATCTTTTCATTATTATAATCCGTGGGATTTTTGTTTCCAGGGAGCAGATTGGCTGACAGATCCGCCTGAGATCGGTATACAATGGAACGGAACAGAATATGAAAGAAATATCATATGTCAGGGACTTGATTATACAGTAGAATGGTCAAGGAATCATAACAACATTCCATTATGGAACGGTGAATACGGTGTACATCATTGGGCAGATTATGATTCAAGAATCAGATGGATATCATTTGTAACAAGAGAAGCAGAAAGAAGAGGCATTGCAAATGCAATATGGAGTTTTCATATTAGCGACAGTGCAGGTCTATATGATCCTGATACAGGTGAATGGTTAGAAGAATTACTACATGCGGTAATACCTGAATAATTGTGTTTAAATAAAAAAATGATAGGATAAAAAATAATGAATAAAATATTTTTGTACATGAGGAGAAAAGATTTATTTAAGATGAAGAAAAAAGAGCAGATGCCCTTAAAATAATAAGGGCATTTTATTATATAAAGATTTTATTTAATAAAGAAGATTATATTAATTTAATTGAAAGGATAATAAATTATTATTATTAATATGTTAAACTAATTTGTATTTAAAACATAATCCTCAAATATAGAAATTTATATAAAAAATTGTTTTTTTTTAAAAATATGCTAATATATATTTTTAATTATATGAATAAATATTTTGTAACATTTTTAACAATATTCTTTTTATTTATTTGTTGTACAACAAATATAAATAATTTTGATTCCACAGCTAAAATAAATAACTCTGGTGATCCCTCAATTAATTTTAGCAGCTTAAATGGAGAGTTGTTTATACGGCAATTGTACTCTCCTTCACTAGAAAACAACATTCTCGAGGATTCCCCTATACAAAATATTAATATTTATCTTCCTCCTTCATATAATACAACAAATAATTATTATCCTCTTGTTATTTTTTTACACGGATACACGGATTCTTATCGTATTTTATCATCTTATATATCAACAATTGATAGACGAATGTTTAACAATGATATTAGAGAATTTATTATTATTGCTCCAAATGGTTACAATCGATATGAAGGGAGTTTTTATGTTAATTCCCCGGTAACAGGGAATTGGGAAGATTATATAGCAAGTGATTTAATTAATTTTATGGAAGATAATTTTAGAGTCATTAGGAACAGACAATCTAGAGGAATATTCGGGCACTCGATGGGTGGATATGGAGCATTTCATATAGGATTCAGAAATCCCGATAAATTTTCCGTTGTATATTGTATGAGCGGCGGTTTTTTTTCAGAAAACATTGATCAACTCCGTCATGCACTGGATAATTCATATTCTATATACCCCAATTTTGCCAATGCTTACGGAGCTGCTTTTGCATATAATTCTTCAGGCGGATTTGATGTTATCCCAAGGAATCAAATATATTCTATTAATACAAATGATGAAATTTTTATTAGATGGATTAATGGGTTTGGGAATCTAAACGAAAAAGTTGAAAATTATTTATTACTGACAGACAGATTAAATGCTATCGGTATCGATGTCGGATCCAGAGATGAGTATAACTGGATGATAGAAGGCAGTGAATACTTATCGAATATATTGACAACAAATAACATTCCTCATCAATTTGAAATATATGAAGGAACGCATAATGATAGAATATTAGAAAGAATTAATAATATTGTTCTGCCTTTTTTTTCAGATAATTTGATTTTTGAATAAGAATTGTATAAACAGTTTTTAATAAAATTAACGATATCTAAAAAGATGATTTAACCAATTATAATTTTTATAAACAAGACAATGATTTATAATTATACAGATACATTTAAAAATATAATCAACTGTATTATTACCGGGAATGATATGAAATTTCAGTAATCATTTTACCTGCAGATGAATATAAGATTTTAGCCCGGGAGAAAAAATCTAAAACATATAAATTATGCTTTTAATATCAAATAGGAAGATATAGCAACATCTTTTCCTGAAAAAAATAATACTGTAATTGTCTGAAACTTTGATTTCATAATTATAAATTAATAAGCAGTAAACTTTTTAATTTTTTTTATGTTTAAGCAACCATCTATAAAAATCCGGATCAGAATATATATCTGTCCATACATCGTGATCATTATCAGGCAGAACAGTAAATTTTATATTTCCTCCAATTTTCTTTAAATAATCAATAGGTTTTTGCCCTACACTAAGAGGCAGTATCGTATCTTTTGCACCATGTATTGCCCAGACAGGGATGTTTTTAATTTTTTCAAGTTTTTCAGTTGAGTTGATATAAGCACTTAAAGGAGCAATAGCCGCAAATTTATCCGGATTTAATATTGCAATTCTATACGTCGCCTCTCCTCCTAAACTCAAACCTGTTGCATATATTCTTTTTTGATCAACCCTGTAATCTTTAAGTATTTCTTCTAAAACGCCATTTAAATAATTGTCTGGAAAATCATAATAAAATTCAGATTTATTAAGTATAGGTGCAACAATAATAAATGGTAAATCCACCTGCTCTCTTATCATCATGAATGGACTTGCTTTTGCCAGAATGAATAAATTATTACCCCTGTCTCCTGATCCATGCAGGAATATTATTAAAGGCCATTTTTTATCAGGATTATCTTCATATCCTTTAGGAAGATATAATAAATATCCCTGACCGTAAAAATCTTTAAAATAATCAGTGTGATACCATCTAGGGTAGATTCTTTTTGAAGCAAGATATTCTGCATAATCCTTATAAACATAAAATGACTGATTTTTTTTAAGATCTATATCACTGGTAAATACGACATTATTAGATATAATCTTTTTACCGATCAGTGATTTTTTTTCCTGTGAATAGCTAAATTGATAAATATGCTTTGTACCATTCTCCATATAATCCCATTCAATAGTAAAAGTTTTACCGTGAATAACCTTAAAATTTATAATTTCTGTTTTATAAGGATATTGGAGATTAGTACCGCACCATAAATAAGCCTTGCCATTCTTTTTATTGATCTCATTTATAACAAGCACATATTTATAATCTTTTGCTACCGGAGGAGCATAATCATATCCCTCCCATCTGCCTAAAAAAACGCTTAAATCCGGAGAAATATTTTTCTCATGTTTTTTTATCGGTATATTTCCAAATATCAAGTATTTGCCTTGAGTTTTATCAATAAGTTTATGAACTGCATTAAAATTTTTTATTTTTATATCTGCTGTATTTTTTCCCTTATCACTCCCAATAATTTCAATATCATTCGTATCAGAAGATGCACACCTGAAACCAATGCCAGAGCTTCTATTCTGCACATAATATCTGTAACGCATTGCTGAACGTAAGAACAATTGAGGACGGCTGCTTGATCCTCCGCGCATTATCACAAATTCACTATTTTTTGGACCTTTTGGATTTTTCTTTGGTGATTTTGAATAGTAATCCTCATCATACCAGTCCGCGATACGTTCCCAGACATTGCCGGCCATGTCCATTACTCCGTAAGGACTTGCACCATCAGGATAATTACCAACAGGGGAGGTGAAAGCGTATCCGTCATCTTCATTAATATCAGCTGATGGTATGTATGCATTAATATCAGCATAATTTAAAAGATTTCCTGCAGGCGGTTGATTCCCCCATGGATATATCCTCCCGTCAGTCCCTCTTGCAGCTTTTTCCCACTCTGCTTCCGTAGGCAAACGCCTGCCTGACCAGTTGCAGTATGCCAGAGCATCATTTTGAGTTATATGCACAACAGGATGATCATCAAGTCCTTCAATATTCGTTGAAGGACCGCGCGGGTGTCTCCAATTAGCACCTTTAACTAGTTTCCACTGCATTGTCCCAAGCTCTAATGTAATCCCGCCGCCTATTTTTTCTGCTTCGGTTATATATCCGGTTTCTGCAATAAATTTAGAAAACATTGCATTGGTAACCGTATACTTATCAATCCAGTATCCGTCAAGATATACCTTATGCTGGGGGATTTCATTTTTAAACATTTCTTTAGTATAACCTGTATTTTCAAGATTCAGATTATCAATATCAGCATCTGTGGATCCCATAAGAAATTCACCAGCCGGTATATAAATCTGGGGCATGCTGTCTTTTTCTGTTACTCTTGTTTTAATTAAATCATCAGGGGTATCTTTTTTTGTATATTTATTAATAATTATATATATAAATAATAGACTAATTAATGATAACAATATTATAAGGAATAATAAAAAAATAACATTAACCTTTTTTGAGAGAATAAAATTCATAAATATCCTCTATAGTAAATGTATAGACGATTATTAAAAAATATAAACATTAAGTCAATCAAATAAAAATGTTTTTTATTTTTTTCTTTTTCGTAAATTATGGAAGAGGGAGGGGTATCTATTTTATTGTAATTTTTTTAACTTTTTCTCCTTGACGCGGGGTTTAATTTTTCCTATCATTTATAGTGACCGGGCTTATTCATTTTTCTACCCGGAATGTATTTATTGTGCGCGCTTCCGTAAAAACCATTATTTATGGTGCTGTTATGTTGATTTTTTGCAGTATGAAGGTTATCAAGTCTTAACCGGAAATTCACATATAAAGGGCATTGTTTATGAATAGAAAAAAGTTATTAGTATTGATGTTTTTTACTGTATTTTTTATTTCTATGTTTTCTGTGTATTCTGATGAGATTCCGGTTTTTTCAATAGATATCGGTAAATATAGTCGTCCGCGTTCTTTGGCATTGAGTTCGGATTCAAGATATATTGCCTGTTTTTATGATCTTGGAATCGTCAAAATATGGGATGCCCAAACAGGTGTACTGGTTCGCACTATTGACAAATATTCTCATTTCTTGAATTATACATCGTCGATTATAATTTCCCCGGACAATAAATACATCATATTCGGGCATCCGGATAAACCCGTACATGTTTGTGATTTTAAAACAGGAAATTTGATTCACACTCTGGACGGCGCTGAAAAGGATATTGATTTAATTTGCCTGAGTTCGGACGGATCATTTATAGTCGGTGTGGAATCCGAGAACCGGCATTCTTTTTTCCCCGAAGAAGCCATGTTCCGGGTCAAGATATGGGAAATCGAATCCGGGAAGCTTGTCAAAACCATAGATCCTTTGGCAAAAATTAAACGGGCAGAAGATGGTAAAAGAAACGCTGTATTTGCCATGTGCCTGAGTAAGGATGATTCACAAATAATTTATTCGAACGAGAAGGATATTTATATATTAGACATTGAAACAGAAAGACACCTGCGTGTGTTAAAAGGCCATACTTCCAGAATATTATCACTGGTTATGAGTAAAGACGGGAAGTATATCATATCTGCAGGCTGTGATAAAAGCATACGGATATGGAATTTCAAGACAGGAAGACTTGTAAAATCACTTGAAGGACATGACGATGATGTTGTTTCAGCGGTAATCAGCCCTGATAACAGATATGTTTTTTCGTCAAGCGATGATTTTGTTACAAAACTCTGGGATGTTGAATTAGGAAAATGTATATACACATTTTTGAAGGAATCCAGAGCTTTGGCATTCAGTGCGGACGGCAATAATTTGGTTATATTAGGCAGTCAGTGGATTGATATTGTTTCATATCCCTTAAAAGCTGGGTTGGATATTCTTCATGTCTGTCTTGTTTTTCCGCCAATAAATACTTTGTGGTCAATAGAAGAGATTATCCGGGCATATACCGTAACAGACACCGAATACATGACGTATGAGGAAAAGCATGTGATATTTCTTATGAATCTAGCCAGATTGAACGGAGAAAAATTTGCACACACAATATTACAAGATTATACAAAAGTTAAAAGTTGTTTCATAAAACATCCTGACAGTACATATGTTAAATCCCTTTTTGATGATCTGAAAAATATTAAGAATCTGCCCATGCTGCAGCCGTCCGAGGACTTGTACAATGCTGCATTTTTCCATGCACAGGATATGGGTAAAACAGGAAAAACAGGACATAACTCAAGCGATGGTACGAATTTTAGCAATCGTCTGGCAAGATTCGTACACACAGGCAAAAGAGCAGAAAATTGTTATTACGGATTTAAATGGGCTAGACCGATCGTTATGACCCTGTTAATTGATGAGGGACTGCAGGATTTAGGCCATCGTAAAATCATTCTCAACAAGGATTTGACATATGTTGGTGTATCCATCCAGCCTCATATTAAGTACATGTATAATTGTGTAATTGATTTTTCAGCACCGTAATAAGTAAAAATGAAATATAACTATGCAGGAGTAGGAGGTAAAAATGAACAATAAGTTTTTTAAAATTATTTTTTGTGTTTTTTTGCTATTAATTAGTCTGGTTAGTAATATTTTTACATCAGATGATACAAAAAATTTAAAACTTGAAAAAGATACTTATTTTAAAATTCAGGAAAAAAATGTACTCTTTAAAAAAGGTTATGTACAAGTTTATACAAAAAGTGAAGCAATTGCTAGTGGATCTCTTGCAGAAGATATCGTTTTAAAAATTCAGGATAAAAAAGTGAAACTTAAAAACTATATAAGTTTATATGAAGATAGAAATGTTAAATCCTGTCGACTTAAAGAAGATACTGTTTTTAAAGTACAGGGAAAAGATATTATATTTCTAACAGGTGGGTATGAGAGAACAGAATTTTATGAAAATGGAAATATTAAAGTTGGATTAATTAAAGGAAAAACTACTCTTAAAACAGTTGGCGGTAAAAGCGTTAATGTCTCTGCAAATAATACAATTAAATTAAATGAAAAAGGTTTATTGATAGTATATTATCCCGGTACCGGCGGTGGTTGATTGTTTTTATATTCCTTCAAATCATTTTTATATCTAAAGGAGGGGAAAATGAAAAAATATTTATTAGTGAGTTCGATTTTATTTTTTATTTTCACTTCACTATATTCTCAACAAAAAACTGATGAGGCTATTGGCTTCGGATATCTTGATAAAAAAGGTAATATAATAATAAATCCAGAGTATGAAAAGGCTTTGCCTTTTTTAGAAGATTTGGCTGCTGTCTGTAAGGGGGAAAAATGGGGTTTCATAGACAAGAAGGGGAAAATTGTAATACCCTTACAGTTTGATGATGTCCTTTCTTTTTCAGAGGGTTTGGCTTGTGTCAAGAAAAATAACAAATGGGGCTTCATTGATAAAAAAGGTAAAATCATTATACCCATGCAGTTTGAGGACAATGATTCTTCTTGGAAAAGCAAAGCCCGTTCTTTCTCCGAGGGAATGGCCTGTGTTAAAATAAATGGAAAATTAGGATATATTGATAGAACCGGTAAAATGGTCATCCCTGCAAAATTCTATTCTGCCAGTGATTTTTCCGAAGGTTTGGCAATAGTAGTACTAGAAAAACGAGATCAAAAAGCATATAATAAATATCATAGTAGTATGGCAATCAAAAAATGGGGTTTTATCGATAAAACAGGTAAAATCGTAATCATGTTAAGTGAAGACTTTGTACCATCAGGTAATTTTCACGAAGGCATGGCATGTATTTATAGTGAAAGAGATGGTTATGGATATATTGATAAAACAGGAAAGATAGTCATTGAACCACAGTATTATCACGCGAATGATTTTTCAGATGGCCTGGCATGTGTTTCAACAGGATCCAGCAAAGAAGGTTACATCGACAAAACAGGCAAAATTGTTATCGAACCCCAATTTTATTGTTATTTTGATAAAGGTAATTTCCATGATGGGCTGGCTTGTGTTAGTAACAATAACTTCCGGACATTTGGTTATATCGATAAAACAGGAAAATTTGTTATAAAGCCCCAGTTTCATAAAGCAGGAGATTTTTCAGAAGATCTGGCATGGGTCAAAGAGAATGTAATATCCGCTAAATTCGGATATATTGATAAGACGGGTAAAATGGTTATTTATAATGAGGCATTTGATGAGGTGGGAGATTTTAGTGAAGGTTTGGCTGTTTTTTACAAGGGTAAGATCAATGTAAGATGGGCAGGTAATTTTTCTGAAGGTCTGGCCTTTTACAAAAAAGGTAAAAAATTTGGTTATGTAGATAAAAAAGGAGTAACAATAATTGATCCCCGGTTTTCTAAAGCTTCCTCTTTTTCCGAAGGTTTAGCTCGTGTAGAAATAAATGACAGATACGGTTATATCGACAAAACAGGTAAATTTGTTATAGAGCCACAATTTAGAATAGCGGAATCTTTTCATGAAGGTCTGGCCTTTGTCTGGACAGAAGACGATAAAGAGGTCTTCATCAACAATAAGGGTATTATAGTTATTGAAATTCCGGAAGAGAATATGTTACATGGGAAAAAACTATGCTTCTCTGAAGGTCTGGCATGTATTTCAGCAGAAAAGGAAATTTTATATGGGTTCATTGACAAAACAGGTAAACTGGTTATTGAGTATCAGTTTAAAGATGCCCTTAATTTTAAAGAAGATGTTGCTTGTGTTATGTTTAAAGGCGAATACGGCTCAAAAGACGACAATAAATGGGGTTATATAGACAAAACAGGTAAGTATGTCATCGAGCCGCAATTTTACAAAGCCTCTTCTTTTTCAGAAGGTATGGCCTGTGTCTGTCCTGAATATAAAGGTCTTTACGGTTTTATTGACAAAACCGGCAAGGTAATCATTCCTCCACAGTTTGAAAAGACTTTACCTTTTTCCGAGGGGGTGGCTGCAGTAAAGAAAGATGGTAAATGGGGATATATAGATAAAAAGGGTAAATTCGTTATAGAACCCACACTTGAGGAAGCATTTTCTTTTTCTGAAGGACTGGCTGCTGTCCGAAAACCGAACCAAATGTATACCACATATGGATATATTGATAAAACGGGTGAAGTTGTGATCAAACCAATATTGCATGCTATATCCGCCTATCCTTTTTCCGAGGGGGTGGCAATAATCCGTGCATACGAACCAGGGACTTTACAAGTAGAGTGTTTTATCATAAATAAAAAAGGTGAGCGAATTTACATAAATTAGGTTAAATAAATTTTAAAAAGATTTTTTTATTTAAAATAAAAATTATTAAAATTCTCAGACAATCATCATTTTATTCATATCTTCTTCATTATTCTCTTTTATCATTCATATTTTTATTATGTTTGATAATCAACACAAACCTGATTTTTTTATATTTTCCATTATTTATTATTATGCTTTTAATATTTATTTATATAATCAGTATTGTATTAAAAAAATAACATCCAGGATATTAGTATTATTTTCAGGATTATAATTTAATAATTAAATATTATCTATATTTCAAACTTAAAAAATTTTGATTCTCCAACTTGAGTTTTAAAACATGTTTTACAAAAAAATTTGCCCCAGGTGCAAAAATAAAACCAAGAGATAAAAAAGGGGCCATAGGGATTTTATGTTTTTGAGAAAGATCTGTTTCGCCGGTAATAATGCTTGCTTCTTAATTGTATCTAATTTTTTTTCATGAATTAATAGATAAGAGTAGTATATATTATTGTGTTTTTTTGTATGTTGTAAAAAAATACAATAAATACATTGACGTTGCCTATTAATTTGCCTATTAATTTTAATAATATAATGTACCCGGAAATCGTGACATGAAAGATAAATATTTTTATAGTATACTTTTTAACAATAGATGTATTATATATATTTGTAGTCGCATAAAATATGGCATAGATTAAGGAGAAAATGTATGAATGTGAAAACTAAAAAAATATTTTTATTTATTTTTATTATTTTTATGATAAGTAATTGCACATATGATAGTAACACAGATGATAGTAAGAAGAAAGAAAATAATACAACCAGTGATAATAATAACAAAATACCAATGTATGATATTGATAAATATGGAATATCAAAATTTGTTGATACTGATTATATAGAATTAGATAAAATATATAGAGTATCTAAATTTAGATCTGGAATAGGGCATGATTATTCAGATAATTTTGAAGAAAATAGAAGTATGAAGCATTATTTTAATCCAAAAAATACAGTTGATTGGAGTTTAATTAATATTTACTCACCTATAAGATGGAACTATTTTTAAAATAGATAATGAATGGGCTGGCACCCAATTAATTATTCAATCAAACTTATATCCTGCATTTGGCATCATTATTTTTCATATAAATTTAATTAATCCATTTAATATTGGTGATAATGTTTCTAAAGGACAACAATTAGGATTTCATATAGGTTCTCAGACTATGTCTGATATTGCAATAATGGTAAATACACCACTTGGAATTAAATGTATTTCATATTTAGATGTCATGACAGATAATTTATTTCAAAGTTATATTAATAGAGGTTTTAATTTAAGAGATGATGCAATAATTACTAAAGAACAAAGAGATTTAGACCCATTAACATGTAATCCTGATGGGACTTTTGTTACTGAAGGAAATATAGATAATTGGTTTAATCTTAATTAATTGGAATACTTTGTGCATCAACGAGTCAATACAATGGTTCTGGAGGAGCACCACCTTCACTCAGTCCCAATATTACAGGAGGTTTGTACCTGGGATTTTGATTCGGGCATCTTTGATTGAGTTTATTTTGATAATTATTTTTTTAAAACGATACAGCCTTTAAGGTTAAATAACAAAATATTATAATATTTTATTGAATTAAATAATTATTAATATATACTTTTTTTATAGATGAACAGAAAATTTATTTTAATCTTAATTTTTTTTATTATTTCTTTTTTTTTATTTGGAAAAACAAAGATTGAAGATTTATCTAAGAAATATAATTTAGATTTTTATTATATTGAATCCCCAATAGAAGAAGGAAAATATGTAAATCAAGATATTAATAATGCTGGTTTTAAATATTATAATAATAATAAACTTGTTTCTTCTTTAAAAAATAATACTCAAACAATGTTTACTTTTATTTCAAATTTTTCTATAAGCAGTACTTTAAAAAATGATGACTTAGGAATATGCCTTGGCCCTAAAGTCTGGATGTATAATTTATATATAAACAAAACTTTAGTTTTTAAAAAAGGAAATTTTTCTAAGAATGAGCAGTATTCTACTACTGCTTCTGTATCACTTTATTTATCAAAGAATCTTTTAAATTATGATTTTAATAATGAAAATGAACTAATCATAGAAGTATTCCCAAGGCCAAGTCAGCAGCAAAGTATCGGGACTATATTTATATCTTCATTCAGAGTATGTGAAAAGTATAAATTTTGGAGAAATTTTTTTAATATTCATTTTATTCAAGGATCAATGCTGATTTCATTATTTATTTTTTTTTATTTTTTAATTTCATTTTTCTTATCTAAAACAAATAAAAATAAAAAATACATTTATTATTGCTTCATATGTTTATTTTATATTTTAGGATATATAAATATATTTTTTTATTCCGGCACTGTATTAGCTTCTGTAAAGATTAAGATATCACGAGCTGCAATTCCTTTATTTACAATGTTTTTTACTTTCTTTATTTATGAATATTCTGAGCTTTTTAATAGGGAAAAAATAATAAAATATATTCTTATTTCTTTTATTGCGTTTATCAATATTTCATCCTTCTTGCTTTTAATTATATTTAGCTCAAATGATACGATAAGAGAATATATATTTCGTAAAGTAATATCAATTGTTTTTTTACCTTTAATAATCAGTAATTTAATCGTTTTATTTATTTCAATTATTGTTAATAAAAAAATAACTAAAATTATTCTTTTTATTGGATATTTATTTGTCCTTGTTTTATCATCATTGGATATTTATTTTGTTTCGGCAATAGTTACCCCATATGTCTGGCTGACACCATATGGATTTTTTATTTTTTTACTGTCTATTTTCAGCATCCTTGCATATGATCAATCTACAATTAGGAATGAAAAGCTAAAACTTGAAAAATTAGACCATTTGAAAAATGATTTTATTGCAAACATAACGCATGATTTTAGATCACCGTTAACAGCTATACTAAACATTGCTGATTTATCTTTAAAATCAAATACTAAAGAAAAAGAAAGTTATAATATAATATATGTTGCATCATTACGTCTAAAAAATACAATTGATAAATTATTAGAACTTGCAAGAATTGATGCGCATGGATTTAAATCTGAAATAAAAAAAGTTGATCCGGTGGAATTTTTAGAAAAAATAATAAATTATTATATTTCTATTTTATCTGGCTCAAATATTATTATTAAAAAAATTTTACCAGATATTAAGATAGATAATTTTTATATTGATGAAAAACAGCTTGAAGATGCAATAAACAATATTGTTTCTAATGCTATAAAATATGTTCCAAAAGAAAATGGAATAATAACTATTTCTTTAAAAGAATATAACAAAACGATTTTAATAGCAATAGAAGACAATGGAATTGGTATACCAAAAGATAAAATAAAAACAATCTTTAATAGATTTGAACAGGTTGAAAAAAGCAGAAATGGTTATCATAGAGGAACAGGAATAGGATTGGCTTATTCAAAACAACTCATTGAGGGCTTAAAGGGAAGAATTTATGCTGTTTCTGATGGTATAGGTAAAGGTGCAAAATTTTTTATTGAATTAAAAAAGGGTAAAAAGCATTTTACTAAAATGAAATTTATAGATAATGACAATCATAAAAAAGAATTTGATGAAAATTTTAAAATTATAATTAAGGATGAATTAACGAAAAAGAATATGACAGAAGAATTGAAAGTAATATTTAATGAGCTTAATAAAAAGAATGAATATAATGTAAAAAAAGCAAAAATACTTATTATAGATGACGATCCAATTATAAGAAAAATTATTTTGAATTATTTAACTCATGCAAATTATAAAAATTTTATTCTTGCACATGATGGAAAATCCGGAATCGAAGCTGTTAAAAAGTATTCTCCTGATTTGATTATCTGTGATTATAATATGCCGGGGATAAAAGGAGATGAAGTTCATAATACTCTTTTATCAAATTCTGATTATATAAATATTCCATTTATTTTTTTATCTGCAATTACAAATGAAAAAATTATAATGGAAAGAAGAAGGAAAGGTGCATGTGCTTATTTAAAAAAACCTATTAATGAAAAAGATTTATTGACAACAATAGAACGAAATTTAAATGAATATTTTGAATATTTAAAATTGATTAATAAAACAAATTAAAAAAATAAAAAATTATAATCCATATTATATATGATTTTCCTAAAATTTAAATCTCTCCAGCATTATAACAAATCAAACCTAAGTCATTGTAATCACAATTCTTACTAAAATTCTTTGTGTGTTTCCTATGTGGTTTTATGGTAAATCTTATTAAAAAGTCATAAAAATTAAGGTTAAAAATTAAATTTGACCTTACCTATATACATTTACAAATAGTATCCATATATTTTATTCTGGTTTTAGAATTAATTTAATTTAAAAAAAGTATAGTTAAGGAGGTTTTACGATGACATAGTTTAGTTTATTTAAAATTGTATATTTGAAATGAAAAAATTATAAGATTAAAACTCTTATAAAAAAGTTAAGGTTTAACGGAATTTATTTATGAAAGTAAAATTTAATATTTTAAAGGATAAAAAAATGAAAAAAGAATTTATAAAAATCTATCTAATAATATTTACACTTATTATTTTCGTTACAATTTTTGGTTGTACAATTATTAGTCAACCGGATAATAATCCAAATGACGCAGATGATGAAAAAACTGCTTTAATAGTGCCGGGCAGGGCTTTATCACCTGATGTTTATTCTATTAATTACATTATAAATAACGACTGGGGAAGCGGGTTTGTGGCTAATATCGTAATATCAAATAACAGCAGTATAGACATCAATGAATGGGAATTAAAATGGAGTTTTTCCGGTAATCAAAACATCACAAATTTATGGTGTGGTAATGTCAGTCAGTCCGGACATGATGTTACTGTAACCAATGCATCATGGAATGCCGTTATCCCTGCAAATGGGCAGGTAAATTTTGGATTTCAGGGAGTGTATAGCGGCACCAATACTGTTCCTGTTGATTTTGAATTAAATGGAGCGAACAGTTCGTCATCAAGCTCTTCGTCCAGTAGTTCATCATCTTCAAGTTCATCATCGAGCTCTTCATCAAGCAGTTCATCATATACATTAAGAGAATTAGCAGACAGTAAAAATTTAATTTTTGGTGCGGCTATATCACCAAGTTATATGAATGAAACTAACTATACAGATACTTTAAAAAATGAATTTAACTGTATTGTAGCCGGGAATGATATGAAGTTCAGTTATTTAGAACCCTCGGAAAATGTTTTTACTTATTCTACTGCCGACGGATTAGTTAATTTTGCAAATACTAATTCAATGAAAGTCCGCGGGCATACTTTAATATGGCATTCAGATTACCAGGTACCGCAATGGATTAAAAATAAAGCATATTCAGAATTAAAATCAGCGGTTGAGAATCATGTTAACAATATAATGACACATTATAAAAACCAGATTTATTCATGGGATGTTGCTAATGAAATTGCATTGGATGATGGAAGCGGATTAAGAAACAGAACATTATCAGGCGGGAATTACTCTGTATGGGCTTCCAGTTTAACAGATGATTCTGTTATAAGGGCTGCTTTTTACCAGGCAGATGCAACTAGAAAAGCAAATAATGATCCTGTTAAACTTTTTTTATGTGATTATTCTATAGAAGAAAAAGGCGGAGCCAAGGCAGATAAAGTTTATCAGATTGTTGCGCAATGGGTAAATGCTGGTGTTCCTATTGACGGTATTGCATTCCAATGTCATCTTATGGAAAAATATACACCTAATTATGCAAATATAAGGGCAAATATTGATAGATACCATGCTCTTGGTCTTGAAGTACAATTCACAGAAGTTGATGTGCGAATTGAAGAGCCTTTTACAGAAGTTAAACTCAATAACCAGGCATCAATCTATGGAGAATTAATGCAAATCGTACTAGACAAAGGGCTTGATACTTTTGTTATCTGGGGTGTTTCGGATAAAGACTCCTGGGTGCCCTCTACATTTCCTGGTTATGGATCACCATTAATTTTTAACGATAATTATAATAAAAAGCCGGCTTATTATGCGCTTCAAGAAAAATTATTAAATTAATTTATAAAAAATTACACCTGATGTTTATCCAGGTGTAATTTTAAATATTAAAATTTTTAATTAGATTTTCTAATGAATAAACACTTTCTTTATTTTTTGTGCTTATTTCTGTCAGATTTAATAAACTTGTCAAAATTTCTCTAATGCCATTTTCTGATTCTATCATACCGTTTTTTGTTTCTAATGATATCTTATTAAGATTGTCTATTGTACTTGTAATATTTTTTATTTTATCTTCTATTAATCCGGATGAATCATTAACTTTTATTGATAAATTTATTAATAACTGCAAACTCTCCATTATTTCACCTGCTCCTGTTGATAATTCTGTTAAGGCGCTTTTCATTTCATGCATACTATTTGTTACTTCTTTTATTTCTTTATTTATATCAGAAAAATATACTGAAGTTTCTTCACCTGTTTTTTTGGATTCCGTAATGTTTTTTATTACTTCATTCAAGGATTTTGATATGTTTTTAGAATTATATGATGAGGTTTCTGCCAGTTTTCTAATTTCATCAGCAACTACACTAAAGCCTTTACCTGATTCTCCTGCATGGGCTGCTTCGATTGCAGCATTCATGGATAATAGATTGGTTTGTGAGGATATATTGTTTATTATATTGATTGTATCAAGCATAACATTTGTTGACTCTGTTATTTTATCCATAATATTTTTAAGTTCATTGATTTTATTTTCACCTTTTGAAGCGATATTTTCTAAATTATTTGTAATATTGATTTTTTCTTCGGAAGTTTTATCTAAATTTTTTATAGATGATGTTATTTCTTCTATTGCCGATGATGATTCATTAACCGATGTTGTTTGATTAGAAATCAAATCTGTAACTGATGAAATAAAATTATTTAAATCAGAAATTGACTGATTTGAAACCAATAACTCATTATCCATATTCATTGTTTTTTCTTTGATGTTTGTAATAATTATACTTATTTCTTCCATTGCAGATGCTGATTCTTCAGATATTGAAGACAGATTGTCGCTGATTTCTTTAGTTTTTTGTGAAACATCATATATTTTTTTTATTATATTTTTTATATACAAAATAAATTCATTAATTAAATTTGACATTATACTTGTTTCATCTCTGCAATAAGTTTTTCTGATTTTTATACTTAAATCAGCCTTTCCCTCTGAAATATCTTTAAACATTCCTGATATCGCATTAGTAATATTGTATATAGGATTTAATATTTGATTTGATGTAATTAAAAAATTAATTATTGTAATAAAAATAGCTATTGCACAAACGATTATTTCTTTGGTTATTATAATTTTTATAAAATTTTCTTTATCGTTATATTGTATTACAATATTAATCATTGTCGTTAAAATAAGCAGTATAGCTCCGATTAAATTTAAAACGCTTATAATGCCTAATCGCCATTTTATCGGAAATATATATTTTTTTACTATCAGGATATCTTTAGTATATATTTCAATTGATTTAATAATATAAAGCATCAGGGGGATAAAGAATAAGCAGCAGCATGATTCTCCAATAAAAACATATAGTATTACTTCATAAAATTCGACGGTTTTTTTATTTAAGAAAAATCCCATTTTGGTAAAATATAAAGAACTTGAAGCTGTTAGAGGTCCAAAAATACCGTATAAGAAGACAATAAAAAATGTTGATATAAAAAGTTTTTTTATGGCTTTATTTACTTTGTTTAAACCTTCTTCATTTTTTATGGATAGATATGCATCGATTTTTTTTAGTTTATTTTTTGTATAAATATAAACAATAACAAAAAAAGTAGGTATTATAAATACTGCCGCTGATGTAAATATATGAATGAACTCTATTAAACTTAGTGCTCCGATTATGATTAATAATAATCCCCATGCGACTGCACCGGCAAAATAAAGTATTAGGTTTGATAAAATTATTTTATTTTTAATTTTCATTAAAGTATCCTTTAATTTAAATACTAATCTTTAATAAATTATATCAAAGAAAATTAATTTTTAAAGAAATTAATAAAAATAATGATTTTTGGAATAATATTTTATTTATTTTAATAATAAAAATATTTACAGCCTTATAATTTGTTATTTTTTTTTGTGAATAATATAATAAAATACAATTAAATTTTTATTTTTTTAATAAATCATATATAATTTATAATATACAGTACAGTATTTTAATACTTTGGATAATAAATATGAATTCTTTCAATAATAATACTTTGCTTTCTGCAAATGAATTTATTAAAAATTATGATTTATTAAAAAAAATGGGCATTTGGGATCATCTTGAAAAATTTAATAAAGAAATAAATAATCTTAATGAATTACTGAATGAAGCCCTTAAAATATTTAAAATTAACTCAAATGCTGACCTGATAGAATATGTTTCTAAAATTTTATTAAATAAATTTGTCCCTTCATATCTTGCTTTTATTATACAGGATGAGTTATTTATAGATAGAGCAAATATAATATGCTATAAAAATATGAAACTTGTTGATAGCTTTTTTGATATAGAATCTATTATTCCTTATAGGAATTTTTTTTCTCTTTCTCCTGCAATAATAACATATGATGCGTTTTGTAATATGATGAATAATAAAAGATTAACAGATGTTTTTTTACCTTTAGATCCTAAGATAATTGTACCTATGATGGGGCATGAGGGTATGTATGGTTTTATAATCATTGGGAAAAAAGTATTGGGATATAGATTTACAGATGAGGATATTGATTATATAAGCAAGATATTAATCTTTGCATCGGTTACATTACAAAATAATTTGCATCATAAAGGGGCAATAATCGATATTAAAACAAAATTATATAAGCATTCTTATTTTTTAAATAAACTGGATGAGGAAATATCAAGAACTAAAAGGTATGGATCCGGGTTTTCATTATTGATGATAGATATTGATCATTTTAAAAAGATTAATGATAAGTTTGGGCATCTTTTTGGGGATAAGGTACTTGAATTTATTGCTAAATTATTAAAAAGTATTATAAGAAATGAAGATGTGATTTCCAGATTTGGAGGAGAGGAGTTTATGGTTTTATTAGTTGGAGCAGATAAGGAAAAAGCATTTAACACTGCTGAAAGAATTCGTAATAAAATAATGGACTCTCAAATTGAATATTTAGAAAAAAAAATATCTATAACTGTAAGTATCGGAGTTCTTTCAGCAACAGTGAAGAATCTGAATAAATGTGAAGAACTTATAAAGAAAGTTGATATAGCCTTATATAAAGCAAAAAGATCGGGTAGGAATAAAAGTGTGATTTTTAAAGATTAAAATAAATATCGAGTTTACATTAATTTTTTTAAATTGTCATCAATTGTTAGTTGATAAGATTTTTTCTATGAAATCAATGTAAACTCGATTAAATATATGTTTAATTTTTACCATCTAAAATGTTTTCATGGGTTTTTAATAAATATTCTGTATCATTTGTTATAATATCACAGTTCATCTTTGTTTTTGGATAAGCAAATTCTATGAAATATTTTGCTACATCTTTTTTCCTGTCTGATTTTGATGCATCTCTTAACATCAAATATCCGGTAATTACATTTGTAGCCATTTCTACCAATCTGCCGGAATGATACTCCTGATAGTCAGAGTTGTCTTTTTGTTTAATATATGTAATCGCCTTCTCTAAAAGAATACTCATTTCTTTTACTGATTTATACAATTCTTTTGTTTGAGAAAAATCAAACTCTTCGTCATACTCGTGTATTCTTTCCATTACAGTACCATTAATAACACCGCCTATTGCTGCTACAACCTGCAGTTGTGTTGTGCCTTCATAGATATTTGTGATCCTTGCATCTCTATAATGACGCTCGGCGTTAAATTCTTTCATGAATCCTGTACCGCCGTGTATTTGTATACCGTCATATGCTACCTGGTTTGCTATTTCTGTATTATAAGCCTTGCATACCGGAGTAAATAGTGCGGCATAATTTGTATATCTTTTTAATTCACTTCTTAATTCATTAGCTATGTCTGGATTTTTTTCTATTTTATGCTCTAATCCGTCTTTTATATCGACTATTCTTGCTGTTTCATATAATAATGTTCTGGCGGCTTCTATTTTCATTCTCATGGATGCAAGCATTTCATATACGGGGATCATCTCTTTAATTGCTTTTTTAAATTGGATCCTTTCCTCTGCATATTTATTTGCTTCATGATATGCTGCTTCTGCTATACCTAATGCTTGAGCCGCAATTGCTAGTCTTGCGCCATTCATTAATGACATTACATATCTTATAAGCCCCATTTTCCTTTTACCTATGAGTATAGCCGGGGCATTGTTAAATTGAAGCTCTGTTGTGGGAGAAGTGTGAATACCGAGTTTGTTTTCTATTCTTCGGATTTTCATTTTATCATCACGCTCATATAAAAACATTGATAAGCCGCGGCCGTCTTTTGTGCCTTCTTCACTTCTTGCAAGTACAAGAGATATCTCACCGCATCCGTTTGTTATAAATCTTTTTACTCCGTTTAGATACCACCTGCCGTCTTCATCCTGGAATGCTTTTAACTGTACTGCTTGAAGATCACTGCCTGCATCAGGCTCTGTTAACGCCATAGAACCTGTTACTTCACCGGAACAAAATCTGGGTAAAAATTGTGCTTTTATATCTTCTTCAGAAAATTTATTTATTGTTTCTGCAATATCCTGCAAGCCGAATATATTCATTAAACCTGCTTCTGCTCTGGAAACAATCTCTATTGCAATCGAATAAATTGTAACAGGGCAATTTAATCCACCGTATTTTCTTGGCAGAGTAAATCCCATTAAATCGGCTTTTGTTAAAGCATCGATTGCTTCCTGAGTTGCTTCGGCATAACTTACTTTACCTTTTTCAAAATGAGCGCCTTCTTCATCGGCTTCTGCTGCTTTGGGCTCTATTATATTGCCGGAAATATCTCCTGCTATATCTAGTATTCTATTATATGAATCTTTTGCGTCTTCTTTGTTTTTTGGTGCGTAGTTAAATTTACCTTTATCTTCAAAGTTATTTTCTTTTAAATCAATAATCCAATTAAGATCCATATTCTTAAAATGAAATTGTATATCATCATTGTCTTTATAAAAATTTGGCATTGTTAACTCCTTTACTTCTTTTGTGATTTATATGCTTCTATAAATTTTGGAACAACTTCATTTAAGTCTCCTACTATACCGTAATGAGCAATCTGGAATATAGGAGCATTCGGATCATGATTTATTGCAATTATTCTGTTGGACTCACTCATACCTGCCATATGCTGTACGGATCCCGATATGCCGATTGCTAAATATAATTTTGGTCTTACTGTTGTTCCGGTTTGCCCGACCTGGTGATCTTTGCTTACAAAGCCGGCATCTACAGCCGCACGGCTGGCTCCGACTTCTCCTCCTAGAGTATGGGCAAGATCATGTATTAATTTAAAGTTTTCTTTTGTGCCTACACCCATTCCGCCGGATACTATTATATTTGCCCCCTTAAGATTAACGGTTTTTTCCTGTTGAAATCTTTTAATGATTTCTGTAAGTAATATTTCATTGGGGATATCCGGTTTAAATTCGATTACTTCACCGCTTTTTGATTTATCCGGTGTATTCATTTTCATTACACCTTCTCTAACGGTTGCCATTTGTGGTCTATGTTCCGGACTTACAATAGTAGCTATTATATTACCGCCGAAAGCAGGTCTTATTTGATATAAGATATTTTTAAATTCTTTATCTTTAATATTATGATCGCCGATTTGGAGATCTGTACAATCGGCAGTTAATCCTACTTTTAATTCACTTGCGATTCTTGGTGCAAGATCCCTTCCTGTTGTTGTTGCTCCGTAAAGAGCAATTTGAGGTTTAAACTCTTTTATTAAATCAACTACAGCTTTAGCATAGGGTATAGTTGTAAAGTTTTTTAATAATGAATGCTCGGCAAGATAAATTTTATCTGCTCCATATTCAAAAATTGTTTTTGTTAAATTTTTAACTTTATCACCTAAGAGTACAGCCCCGACTTTTACTCCAAGGTTTTTTGCAAGCTCGCTGCCTTTGCCTAATAACTCAAGGCTGACTTCTGCAATTTTACCTTCATTTTGTTCTATATAAACCCATACTTCATTATTACTCATTTATGCCTCCTTATCCAATTATATGTTCACTCATAAGTTCTTTTATTAATGAGTCTAATCCAGCTTTAGAATTCTCAATATTTTTAAATTCTCCGGCTTCCAAAACAACGCTTTCTATTTGTTTTACTTTTGTAGGAGATCCGGACAAGCCGCATTGAGGCTCGCTTGCGCCTATTTCACCGTGGTCCCAAAGTTTAATAATTATATTTGATTCATTAATTTCTGTTACCCTCATATATTCTTCATCATATGAGTCTGCTTCTAATGGGGTAATAGCATATTTATATGCTAAAACTTTTTTTGCAGATTGAGGTCTTGGTATATTAGCTTCATCTGTAATTGTTAATAAGATAGGTAATTTTGATTTTACTATTTCATAACCGCCTTCTATTGATCTTTCGGCTGTTATTGTTTTATCTTTTAATTCTACGATTTTATCTACACAGGTTATTTGATTGATTCCCAATTTTTCTGCTGTTTGAGGTCCTACTTGGGCGGTGTCGCCGTCTATTGCCTGCCTGCCGCATAGCACTATATCATATTCTTTTAATTTTTTTATTGCCATAGATAATGCATATGAGGTAGCTAATGTATCGGCACCTGCAAATTTTCTATCAGATAATAATATTACTTCATCAGCACCTCTATATAATGACTCCCTCAATACTTCTGCTGCTGTCGGGGGGCCCATAGTAATTACTATAATTTTTCCGCCGTATTTTTCTTTAATCTTAAGTGCTTCTTCCAGTGCATTTAAGTCTTCCGGATTAAATATTGCCGGTAGGGCAGCTCTGTTGACTGTACCATCTTCTTTCATAGCTTCACCGGTTATATTTTGTGTATCCGGCACCTGTTTAACAAGTACAACTATTTTATAATTCACAATTTCCTCCATAATTTAAATATAAAAAAAATTAATTATTGAAATGCAAATGAACTTTATTAATTTTTTCGAGTTAATGTTAAATAATAATAAGATTACTTATTAACAAATATTAATTTAATTGTTTTAAACTTTATAACTCGATTTATAAATATATTTTTTAGAAGTTTTTAATATAATCATAAAATAATAGAAAAGTCAATAGATAGTGATTTTAATAATCCGATTAGTTTTTATTATTAACAAGAAAATCATTTTCAATATATGTGTTTTCGCCGTTATCCAAATATAAGTTTTTTATCTTTTCCTTTATATGAATTGCTTTTTTAGGTAAAGGTAAAGGTGCTTTTAATACACCAATTTTAATATTATTATTAATTTTTTCGGGAATATCTTCTTCTTTTTTAATAATTACTGGTATTGCGCCGTTTTCTTTAACTTCATTAATAATAGACATTGTTGATCTGTCAAATTGACTGGAACAGATTATCCATACTTCATTCAAATTATGTTCATTTACTTTATTTTCAATTTCTTCACACAATCCTTGTTTAGTCCACATACATAAAGTTTTTTTATAACCATATAGGATATTATCATCATGCGGATAGTTTTCATTAATAAATTTAATTACTCTTTCACAGTCCTTTATCCTGAAAACAGTATATACAATAAATTTAACCGGCTTATTATTTTTGTTCAATTTAATTTCTTCTTTATAGTTATCTGTATTTATCACAATTGTATCTTTTGGAAATTTACTGTTTAAACATTTATATACAACATGCCCTTTATCTATCATTATGATACCCTGGTGTGTCAGGGGATTTAATGTTAAAACCTGCTTCTTAAATTGAGAGACCCATGGACATGCATGGTCAATTATTGGGATTCCTTTTTCTTCCGCTTTTTTTATCTGATCATAATTTGAATCATATCCGGTAATATATATACCGCCGTCTTCAGGCAGGTCATTAATTGTATCAACAACATTCACGCCGATTTCTTTTACCCAGCTTAAATTAGCACCTCTGTCGGAAGTTAAGACCCAGTCCAGTATGACATAAAATTTAACTTTTTTACCATTATAATCAATAGGATCATGCAGATATTTTGGGAATACTTCATTAACTTCTTTCATTAACCATCTGCAGTTTGCATCATCTTTAAAAAAATAGAATTCAGACATTATTAATTCCTTATTTTATAACATTTTAAATTTATATTTTTTTCATTCTGTTAAATATATTAATTTTTTAGATTAAACAGGTCGTTTACATGATTTTCTCTATTTTCATGAACATAAAAAAATTTATTTATTGTTTCATATAGTCTCTTTTTATCATTATCAGATATGTCCATTATCTTATATCCTGCATTATGTTTTTTATTATGCCATATATTTTTACATTTACCCTTTATGAATCCTATTTCATTTAAATAGAAGATAAAATCATATTCCAAATATTTTTTAATTTTATCATTTTTATTATGCTTTAACATAAAACCTTCTGTAGAAATATTTACAATCTCTGTATCATAATATTCATTTGATATAGGATCTTGTATAGATATTTTATAATTGATATCAGGGTAAGGAATGAACCTGCTTTTATTAAGAAGTTCCATTTTTTTTCTTCTAAACCGCTGAAATAATTTACTGGAAACACTTTTACCTTTTAAGAAAAACTCCGTAATTTTAAAATCATTTTGATAAACATCAATTGCTATATCAAGATAGCTCCAATAACCTTCAGGATTATATTTGCATTCACGTACTTCACCGACAATATTTATCGGGTAATTTAATTCGGCAAAACTGTAAAAATTTACACTTATATGGTCTAAGATGACATTAACATTTTCCTGAGGTATTTTACCGTAAATATGGCAACAGGCTACAACATATTGTCTTAAAGCCTCCAAAAGCATCATACCCGGGACATGCTCAACAGAATGTTCGAAAAAGAATTCATGTATTATATTTATATACATGTTTGCAAAGAATTTATTTTCTCTTTCTATATTATAAATTTTTTCAAAAATTTCTGCTATTTTTGCCTTGTTATTTGATGTGACTATTTTATTTTTTTTATTGAGTATTTTTAATATTTCAATTTCATTATTGTCTTCAATTGTTGTTTTTAATATATATTTTTTTTTCGATTTATTATAGTCATAGTATTTCAATATTGATTCTTTTTTTCCATTATTCAGGGAATCAATTTCTTCCGGTTTTAATTCGGGTATGCAGCTGTTTAAAATATAATAATCTTCATTATTGATATTGTATAAAGAATAATATGATAGTATTAATTTTCTTTCAATATTTGTTATATTATATAATATGTTGTTAACAAAAATTTCTTTTTTTATTGTTAAAGGTATAATTCTACGTAAATTATATATAAATACATTTTTTTCATTTTTTTTATGAACCAGTTTTTTATCAATTAATTTAAAATATGCATTAAACATTTTTGATATATCCTCCCCAGGATTATATTTTTTTATTTAAATTTTAATTTTACTAAGCCATTTTTTCTTCTATATTAAATCTGTTTAAGAACATATTTAAGTTTTTTACAACATCCAGATTCTTTACAGAAAGATCTTTTGCATTATTAATTAATGTTATTAATTCTTTATTGCTCTTATTTTGCTCCTCAGTTGCAGAGTTTATATAATCCGATAGGCTGAAAAGATCCTCCATCTCTTTTTTTATCTCTTCACTGTGCTTTCTGAGGGAATTAGTTATATCTTTTACACTTTCGGTTGCATTAATTACAGAGCCTATTGAGGATAGAATTTCATTTGTCCCGGAGCTCTGTTCCTGCATGGATTCTGTGATTTTAATAATATGATCCGTTGTTGTTAAAACATCTGTATTTATTTGATTAAATGCTTTATCTGATTCCCTGGTTAATAATACCCCGTTTTTGATTTTATCATTCATCTTTTTTATATAATTGATTATTTCGGATGCCTGTACAGTACTTTCTTCTGCAAGTTTTCTTACTTCATCTGCAACAATTGCAAAGCCTTTTCCTGATTCGCCTGCATGTGCCGATTCTATTGCGGCATTTAATGCTAAAAGATTTGTTTTTGATGCTATATCAGACAGTATTTTAACAATATCTATAACCTGATTTGATGATTTTTCTATTTCAATTATTGAGTCATTTGTTTTATTAACGGAATTAACTCCTGTTTCAGAAATACTTACCAGATTATTGGCAAGATCATTTGCTTTTTCTGTTAATTCTTTTACTGATTTAATATTTGCCGCCATCTCACTCATTGCACTTGCGGTTTCTTCTATAAAATTAGACTGTTCAATTACATTCTCCGATATTTTATCGATATCTGTAATCATATCTTTTATTTTAATATTCACAAGATCAACGATTTTCTTTTGATTTATTGTATTTTGGGCAATTTGGGCTATTGAAGATACCATCTCTTCAATAGCAGCGGATGCATTTAAAATATCTTTATTTAATGTTGTAGACGAGTAAGAAACCGTGTCTGAAGTATTTGATGCATTAATTAATATTTCTTTAAATTTATCCATAAATATATTTATGGACTCCGACAATTTTCCTATTTCATCAAATTGTATGATATTAATCCTGCGGCTTAATTGTTCATTACCCTCCAAAATTTTTCTGATTGTATTTCTTTGCAGATTAATCTGCATAACTAATTCTCGTGAGAATGCAAGAACGGATCCTATTACTACAATTAAAATAGAAAAAAAAGCGATAATTATGAATTGATCATATGTTATTTTTTTGCTGATATTATTCGTATCGAGAGGAAAATTTACTTCCTGTGTGCTGCCCAAGCTTATAAAGTTTTTTTTATACAGTTCTTTTGCCTGTTCTATGTCTATCTCTTTATTAACAATAGATTCCATAATTTTTGAATAAAAATCTTTATTTTTATAATAAATATTTTGCTTATGAATAAAATAGGACAATCCATATATTGATAGGAGTACTGTAAGGATTATAACTTTAAATTTAAGACTGATTTCTTTAATTTTATCCTTATTATCTATATAATAAATATTCAATAATTCTCTTGTTTTGGATAATATTTGATTATTTATTGTTGTCTGTACAAATGAATATATTGATGCGCCTGTTATGGAAAATACAAAATATGAAAATACTTCCAGTGTAAAAAATCTTTTTAAATAATTATTTAAATAAGCAAAAAATATAAAAGCAATGCCAAATCCGATTGTATTTATTGCTAAAATGAAATACGGGAGAATCAATATAGTCTTTTTAGTTTTTCTAATTTCTTCATCAGTTAAAGAGAGGCTTGTTTTTAATTTATTTACTGTTTTTTGCAGCGGCCTTAAATATATGAACAGTATAATACAAAAAAATATTAAAAAAGGGCATAATGTAGTACTGATAAAATTTAAATAATAAATTATAAACCCTAAAAATGAGCCTTGATTATAAAATAGTATTAATGCAAGATACTCCAATATAATAACAACCGATAAAATAAAAAAAGTAACAAAGAAAAATGAACATAATATTTTTAATGAAATTTTATTATTTTTTATCATTTTTTATTCCTTACATTTTTTTAAATTTTAATTATAGATTCCTTAAATTGCAGAGTCAAGAAAATAATTTTTTTTTAAAGAATTTTAAAAAAAATTAAAATTTATTGAAAATTGATGTTTTTTTATTATTTTTTTAGGGATAAAATATTTTCTTCTAAAAATTTTGTTAAGTCATCGATTATTAGAGGTTTGCTGAAATAAAATCCTTGATAAAAAATAGTACATTTTAAACTGTTAAGATAGTTCAATTGCTCTTTTAATTCTACACCTTCTGTAATTATATCAAGATTTAATTTGTTTGCCATGATTATCATTGCATCTACCAATGGATATGTGCTTTTTTTCTTTGAGATGCTTGATATGAATGATCTGTCTATCTTAATTGTATCTATCGGCAGTGATTCAAGGTAGCTTAGTGAAGAGTAGCCTGTGCCAAAATCATCAATTGCAATTTTAATACCATTGTTTTTTAATATATGAAGCTTTTCAATTGTTTCATTTATATCATGCATAATACAGCTTTCCGTTAATTCTATATGAAGCTTATTAGGATTAATATTACTTTCTTTTACTATAGATACGATTTTATCTATTAATTTTTTTTCTTTAAATTGCTTTATTGAAATATTTATACTTAAAAATAAGTCATGCCCTTTTCCATTTAATTTTTTAAAATCATTACATGCTTTTTTTAATACCCATTCACCGATAGGTATAATCAGCATGGAATCTTCAGCAGCAGGTATAAAGGCAGAGGGGGGTATCATTCCTTTTTCGGGATGTTCCCATCTTATTAATGCTTCAGCTCCTATTACTTTGTTTTCATCCATTATCGGCTGATACATTAGATAAAACTCTTCTTTTTCAATAGCTTTTCTTAAATCATTAATTATGCTTACTTTTTCGATTGCTTTATCTTCCATACTGTTGGTATAATATTTATAAATATTTTTTTCTCTTTTTGCTTCATTTAATGCCGTATCGGCATTTTTAATTAAGATATTAGCATCTTCTCCATCCTGGGGATATAATGATATGCCTATACTGATACCGAGATAATATTCTTCTCCTTTTACCGTGAAAGGCTTTGATACAATTGATGATATAATACGCTGTGATACGATTGCAGGATCAGTTTCATCAAGTATGTTATTGAGGATTACGGTAAACTCATCTCCGCCGAATCTAAAAAAGTAATCACTCTCTCTTAATTCATTTTTTATTCTTGTAGAAACATCGATTAATATTTTATCCCCGTAATTATGTCCAATTGTGTCATTAATATCTTTAAAATTATCAAGATCTATGAATAATAATGCCCTGTTTTTTTCTGTTTTTGATCTTTTAGCCTGTATAATGGAGTCTTTAAATCTTTCATAAAATGATTTTCTGTTCATTATGCCCGTTAATGGATCATAATAAGCCAGGTATGATAATTTTTCCTCAGCATTTTTACGTTTTGTAATATCTTCTGATATCCTGGCCAGTCTAAATAATTTACCGTTTTCATCTTTTATAGGTGATATTCTGTCTCTTATCCATCTTATTTCTTTATCCGGCAAGATTATCCTGTATTCCATCTCTAAAACATCATCTATTTTTGCAATATCTTTTATATTTGATATAATATCTTTTTTGTCTTCTTTATGGATATACTCTATCCACGAATTAAATGAATAAAATAATTCTGATGAATCTCTGCCCCAAATTTTTTCATAAACCGGATTAATATATAAAAGTTCTTTTTTATTGTTTTCAGGATTAAAATTTATCAGCCAGAAAACTTCATTTATATTATATGCTATCTGTAAAAACTTTTCTTCGCTTTTATTTATTTCTTCATATGCTTCTTCAACACTTTTTGCCTGTATTATAAATTTTAAGGATACTGCGGACATTAGTAAAATTGAGAATAATGTTACTCCAAGACTAACGCGTGAAAAATTTTGATCTTGAAATAGGCCGATATGTATTCCTTTATATATGTATATAGTGTCGTCTAATGCTGTAAATATAATAATTAATAAACCTATTAATAATAAGAAGGTAAATAGAAGATTGTTTTTATTTGTAAATAATTCAAATATAAGAAAAGATAAGGAATAAACTGTAAATATTATAAGGCATAAATCCCGTATAGGGTATAGAAAGCCTTCCTGTCCTCTGCCAAGTGACTTTGAAGCATAGATAGTCGTAGATATAAAAGAATCCGGCTTTAAAAATGCCGTAATTGTTAAAAATAGGGCAATCCCTAATCCTAAAAAAGAAATTAACCTGTTTGTTATTTGCCAGTTTTTATATAATCTTATAGAAAAGGATAATAAAAACGGTAATCCAAAAAGAAAATAAGTAATAAATAATTGTTCTATTCGATAAGTAATTCTCCCCAATGACGGATTATCCATAATATATGAGCTGATTATTATAAAAGCCTCACAAAATACATATAAAAATGATATTATACCAAGAATAAAGGTTGCCAGATATAAAGGATTTTTCCAGTTAAAGAATATTATTAATGACAATACAATTCCTGTAGTTATTGCCCCGGTGCTTATTAATGGCAGGAAAATATTAAAGAAAACAAAATTAAAGCCAAAAGAAGCCATAAATCCTCTTTCAATATCTTTGTAATTGTCTACTTTTATCTGGGAGAAACACTATTTTTTTTGGCTAACATTAAAAGTATAGTGCTATAGTATTTTATTGTCAAGGAGTGAGTAAATTTTAAAAAAAATATATTTTTTTTATTAATTTATCTTTAGAATATAGAAAATTCATATTTACTGATTATCTAAACAATTTTATTTTTTTATTAAGCAAAATAATTCATCTGTGTAATATAAATAAAAATTAAATAATATGGAAACAAGGGGGGGCATTTAATCCTTGTTTCCTTTTGAGATCAAGCAAATTTTTTTAGTTTAAGAATTTGCTTTGATTTATAATTATTTAAAATTTTATTATTCCTTTACCCAGCCCGGATACCAATTGTTTCTGCATTATCGTAAATATAATAACTACCGGTATGGTAACTAAAAAGCTTGTAGCAAATAATTCTGAAAAAGTAATAAATCTCGGGCTTATTAATAGCACTGATATTGTCAGTGTTTGCGGGTTTGTTAATAATGAGGAAAATAGTATTTCATTCCAAGACATTATAAAGGAAAAAATTGCAACAGTTACTATGCCGGGGAGTGCCATTGGGATTAAAACTCTATATATTATTTGAAATTTTGAGCATCCGTCTATCTGTGCCTGTTCATCAAATGCTTTCGGTATGGACAAAAAATAATTCCTCATCATTAAAATAGAAAAGGGTAATGCAAATGATGTATAAGTCAGTATTAATCCATGATATGTATTTTTCATCGGTATACCGAGATAGCGTTTTACAAGAACATAAAAAACAAAAAATGGTACAACAAGAGCAACGCTCGGGAACATTTGTGTAGTGTACAATCCGATCTCATATGCTTTTTTCCATTTAAAATTTATCCTTGATAATGCATATGCTACAAATAGGCTTATGGAAATGGATAGTAAAGTTGTACCTGAGCAGACGATTAAACTATTAATAAATGATCTGACAACATCCTTATTGTTTAATGCTGAGATATAGCCTGATAATGTAAAATTTGGAGCAAGCCATTCGGATGTTTCGCTTGTACTGCTTACAAAACTTCTAAAGAGGCTTCTGCTGAATGAACTTACTATCATCAGATAATACGGGGATAATACCCAGAAACATATTATAAATAAGATCAGTATTATAAAAAAGATTTTTGTTATTTTTTTTATATTTATTGTTTTAGATTTCATAAGTTTTATCCTTCGTGTTTAATAATAAAACTACTGTTATTATAAAAACTATAATCAAAAGTATTACCGCCATTGCAGATCCTATACCGTAATTAAGGAAAAAGTTTAAATGACGTGTAATCAGTATCGAGGGAATTATAGAGTGCTTTGTGTCATTCCCGCCGGTCATTATTAAAAAGTTATTATATGAGTGAATTATCCATATAGATGATAATAATAACAGTACTTTACTTAACGGCCACAGCATGGGGAATGTTATATATTTAAATGTTTTCCACCATCCTGCACCATCTATTTTTGCTGCTTCATATAGATCCTCAGGAATTGTTTGCAGTCCTGCAAGTAGGATTATGCATGAAAATGACCATGTTTTCCAGATTGTTGATATAATAACCGGTATCAAAGTCTTATTACCGGCTAACCAGATTATATTGGTTTTAATTATGCCCAGTGATTTTAAAATACCGTTTAAAATATTAAAATCGGATCTGAACAGGAAATTCCATGTAATGTAGGCTACAGAGTCCATTGTGAAATAGGGCAGTAATATAATGCCTATTATAAATGTTTTGCCGTAAATTTTTTGGTTTAAAAAAAGCGCTACAGCATATGCTATTATGAAGCTTACCGGTACAACCGTTAGTCCGAAAATTAATATATTTTTTAATGAATGTAGGAAATCATTCCCAACCGCATGTTTATTTGATAGGATTTCTATAAAATTATTTATTGTAAGAGGCGCTTTTAAAAATTTTGAAAGATTGCTGGCATTCAATTTTAAAAAACTTATATATGTCCCCAGTGTAATGGGGATTAAATGAACGAGAATCATGATTATTATTGCCGGCAGTATAAAATAAAATGCTGTTTTATTTTCCCTTTTTTCTTTAGTCATTCTTTTACTCCTTTTATTTAAAATATCTAGTAGGTTAACCCGAAACCTATCGGGAAAAGAGGATCATAATTTTTATCCCCGATATTTATGGGTATTTGATCCGGGTTTTTCGGCCATGAGAATGATAGTCTGCCTGTTGGTTTATAGTCGCCGAATATCACATCAGCTACACCGTTGCCCTCTGTCCCCGGCAGCCATGCTACTAAAAATGCATCCCAGTCATTAATTTGATCGGTGACTATAATCGGTCTGCCGGTAATCAATATCACAACAATAGGTATGTTTGCATTTTTTACTTCTTCCAGTACATCAGTATCTTCATGAAATATATTTAATGTTTTAGCATCACCAAACCATTCTGCATATGGTTTTTCACTTTCACCTATTACAACAATGCAGAGATCAGCGCCGGCAGCACCTTTACCGTCTTTTGAATATGTAATTTTTGTTTTTGATGAAACCGCTTCTTTTATGCCTTTAAGTATTGTTGTGCCTTTTGTAATATTGCCGATATCTCCCTGCCAGCCTAAGGTCCACCCGCCGCATTGATATCCTATATCATCTGCTTTACTGCCGGCGACATGAATTCTTTTTAGACTTTTTGATAAAGGGAGTATACCGGATTCATTTTTTAAAAGGACAACAGACTCCCTGACGCATTGTCTTGCAGCTTCTCTATGTTCCTTTGATCCAACAAGTTTTAACAGGCTGTCATCAATAAATCTGTTTTCAAATAATCCCATTTTAAATTTAATTTTTAATATTCTTATTACAGCATCATCAATACGTGAAATAGGGACTTCGCCTTTTTCTACAAGTCCTGTTAATGTATTTATAAATTTTGGATAATTATCCGGCACCATTACCATATCGATGCCTGCATTAATTGCCGATGAAACTTTTTGATCATTGGTATCTTTAACAAGATCATTAACCGATCCCCAATCAGATACAATAAAACCTTTAAATCCAAGTTCATTTTTTAATACATCAGTTAGTAAATATTTATGCTCATGCATTTTTACTCCATTCCAGCTGCTGTGTGAAGCCATTATTGAGCCTGCATTATTTTTAATTGATTCAAGATAGGGTAATATATGAATATCTCTAAATGATTTTTCATCGATTTGTGTATCTCCCCGGTCAAGTCCTGTAACAGTGCCTCCGTCCCCGGCAAAGTGTTTTACGCATGCTAGTATGCTTTGAGGATTTGATAAATCATTCCCCTGGTATCCCTTTACAGCTGATGCCCCGAGTATATTAACTATATCTGGATCTTCACTATATGATTCATATGTCCTGCCCCAGTGCTCGTCACGAGCAACGGCTACACATGGAGAAAAGCTCCAGTTAAATCCTGTTGCAGTTACTTCTAGTGCCGTGATTCTTGCTGCTTTTTCTACAAGCTCCGGATTTCGCGTGCATCCCATACCAATATTGTGGGGGAATACAACAGTATTTTTTACAAGAGCCTGTCCGTGTATTGCATCAATACCATATAGGATTGGTATTTCCAATCTGCTTAAAAAAGTCATTTTTTGATATGTGTCTGATATGTTTTTCCAGTTTTTCGGATTCTTAAAAACCTCCGGACCTGATCCTCCACCGCATAAAACTGATCCGAGATTATATTTTGCTATATCACTGTCTTTCATCAGGAATGACCTGTCTATTTGAGTCATCTGACCTATTTTTTCCCGTAATGTCATTCTTGACATGAGGTCATTGATTCTTTCTTCGGTTGACAGATTTGGGTTTTTATAGGGGGCATTAATTAATTCTTCTTTACCCTCAGCTGTATAATCATTTTTTTTACAGTTAAAAATGAAGATTGTTACTAAAAATAATATAATTATTTTTTTAGCTGTGTTTTTCATTTTTTGCTCCTTTTTCAAAGTAGTACTATATAAAATTATATCATATAAAATAAATATTGGCAATTATATATTTTTAAACAGCCCCATTTAGATAGATAAAATTCATAAATTAAAGATTGTTATTGAGTAATTATGATTTATGATCATAAAATATTCAAGTATAAACTATTAATATTTAGTGATGTTTTTTCCCCATACTAAAATATTTATTTTTTAATATAAATTATTTTCTTACTGACATTTATATAAAATTTGTATAACATCTTTCCTGTTAAGACTTTTAAAATTACCAATCGGATAATTTACTTTATCCGCTATTTCTTCAAATCGTGAATCATCAATATTTACTTCTGATAGTGTAACAGGCATAACTAACTCCTGATAAAAAGATTTGGTTTTCTGGATTCCTTTTTTGCAGGCAGTATATGGATCTGCATCATTTATCCCCCATACATTTTTTGCAAATGTATAAAGGCGGTCAACTGTTGTGTCATCAAGGATATACTCCATCCATTGCGGGGCAAGTATTGCCAGACCTGCTGCATGTGTAATATCATAGACTGCACTTATTGCATGTTCGACAGTATGATTAAATCCTTCAAAAACGACACCTTCGCCGATGACTCCGTTTAAAGCCATGCTACCTGCCCACATTAAATTTGCTCGTGCTTCATAATTTTTAGGATTATTTACAGCTGTTTTAGCGTAGTGAATACAGGTTTTTAAAAGTGCTTCCGACATTCTTGCCTGTATATAATCAGTTTTAATTTGATTAAAATAAAATTCATAAATATGAGTCATAATATCCACTACTCCTGCAGCCGTTTGATATGGTGAGACCGTATAAGTATATGCAGGGTCAAGTATGGAGAATTTTGGATACATTGCAGGATGTCCTAATCCGATTTTTTCAATTGTTTCCTGATTGGTTATAACTGAGTTAACGTTCATCTCAGAGCCTGTTGCAGATAGAGTTAATACCGTACCCAGCGGGAGCGCTTTATTAACAGCTGCTTTCCTTTCCCATAAGTCCCATGGATCTCCATTATGATAAAAGGAAACAGCAATACCTTTAGCACAGTCGATAGTGCTTCCTCCTCCGACAGCCAGTAAAAAGTCAATGTTATGCTTTTTACATAATGCAACACCTTCCTTGACAGTTGAGAGTCTCGGATTGGCATCAACTCCTGAAAGTTCTTCCCATTTCATGCCTGCTTTTTTAAGCTCTGCAACAACATCATTATATATGCCGTTATTTTTTATGCTGCCTTTACCGTAAACAATTAATACGTTACTGCCGTATTTGGCAATTTCATTGCCTAAATTTGAAATCATTCCTTTACCGAAAAATATTTTTACCGGATTATTAAAAATAAAATTATTCATTATATTTATGTCCTTTCATTATAAAAAAAAATATAAAAACGATTGCGCAAACGTTTATATACACAAATATACTCATGATTTTAAAAATAATCAAGTATAATTTATTAATTTTATGTGATATTATTTATCTTTTTCTTTTGATGCAGGAGGAGGGGTTTCTTCTTTAAATTTATTGTTTAACAATTCTTCCCATGAATAAAATAATTTTTGTAATATGGACTTTTCTTTTTTTGCATCTTTTTTATCATTCTTTTTTGCTTCATTTATTTTTGTATCTTTATCATTTTTATAAATACGTGCAATTCTATCCTTTGTACCGAATTTATATGGAAAGGATTTACCGTTATAATAATATAAATTGAGTCCCCCAAATTTTCTTACAAGTCTAAATCTGCCTGTTGCTTCAATCGCTATACGGTTTAATGTTCTTACTGCAATTTCACCCTCTTCTTCCCAAATATCATCATTGACATCTCTTGATACAAGGACATATCCTTTATAAGGCATGAATTTACTCATTATTGTGTATAAAGAATAATTATATGTGTAGTCAATATATATACACGGTACTTCGGCATATGCCGGTGTGTAGGGTGTAAGATTATGCCTGTCTACATAAAATACTTCATCATGTTTCAATGTTTTATTTAAGTATTCTAAAATACTCATAGAAAATCTGCCGTAATAATTTGTTTTATCAATACCTTTTTCAGGATCATTTGCAACATCATTAAGTCTTTCCGCAATACTTTGCTTCCAGGATACATTTTCCGGCTGGAGTCTTAATATCGATGTTATATCTTTTTCTCTTCTGAGTTTTTTTACTGCATCTTCATCAACCTCATACCATACATAAAAGGGACGGTTCATTGTTTTCTGCCAGATATGATTTGTTATTTTATAAACAGCCAGAATGCCTGATAGTACAAGTGCAAGCCAGACGGGTATTAGTACATATTTTAATATTTTTATTTTATTAATTTTTTTAAAATTGGAGAGGAATATTGTCCCTAAAAGTCTTATAAAATGAAGCAATAAAGGCTCTAAAACACCAAGACCTATTGCCGATATGATAATAACAGGTATCAATGCCCCCATCAGGTATCTCGGCAGCTTATGGGGAATATCGGATATTACTATCAAGTAGATTGATGTAGTTACTATCAGTATTGTTATAATAATAGAGTAAAAGAGGATTCCCCTGATAAATACTCTTAAATATCTAAAGAATAATCTGGATATTTTATATATAGGTCTTAGTCTTATTTTTTTTATTAAATGTTTTTCAAATATTTTAAAGAATATTGGATGTCGCTTTATATCTTTGATTATTTTTCTGAAAACCCAGCTTAAAGCCAAAATTAAAGGAGAAAAAAGAGCTATAACCGCACCTTTTCTTATGAATATACCGCCTTCAATCCAGAGGTTTCTTACATAGTATAACGGGTCATCTACAAGCCTGTTGTTTACGGCATATTTTGCAGCTAAAAAAGGCCTGAAAGGATTCCCAAACATCCACCATGTGAATATAAAATAGGGCAGGATTGCAAGCATTAAACCGACAAAGGATTTTGCAAGCTCACCGAGTATCTGGAATGATTTTCTTTTGAACGGATTAAAATATACTGCTATTAATATAACAGGTGCGGGAAGAAGTAAAATTACGGATGTAAATCTTGTCATCATAGCAATGCCTAGAAACAAACCGCCGAAGAATGATGAGAATGTAGATCTGTCTGCAAAAAACAGGAATAAATATCCTGCTGATATAAAAAGAAGGCTGGGACTCTCCGTCATAAAAAAATGAGCCCAGTAATTTAAAAGGGGTGTTCCTATCCAGAATGCCGATGCAATTATTCCCCCTGAGACTCCGCATAATTTAAGGCCTATAAGAAAAAATATTATTGCTCCTATTGCCATTAATACAGCTCTAAATTTATGCAGGGCTATCCTGTCTTCGGAATATTTTAACGGGAATGAAAGTATTATGGGCCAGTAAATCATCCTGCAGTTAAACTCATTATAAATATCCGGTATAGGCTTGTCCTTAAAAATATGGTCTTTATATATTTTAACAGGACTTATTGTCCTGAAATATTTACCCATTGATATATATGAGCATTCATCAAAATACTGGCTCAATCTTATCGGATATAGGAATGCCTTATAGCTGAATTTTGCAATAAAGATACCTGTAATTATTATTAAAATTAAAAATAAAATTTTAAAAGAATATTCAACGGCTCTAATAGGATATACGAAGTCTTTTATTTTTTTAAAAATTATTTTTATTAAATTTGGTAAAAAATCTTTAACTTGTCTGTATAACTTAATCAAGAACTTTTCAATTACTATTTTCATGCTTTTTAGTCCATTTGCAATATGTGGGAAAACAAAACGGGGCAATTATATAAAAAAAGGCTTTTTATAGCAAGTAATTTTGAAATACCTGAAAGGCATATTTTTTAAAAATTATCCTTGACTCTCCCCTTACTGGATAACTTATCATTCTCATAGATAAATTATTAAATGGAGATTATTATGAATAAGAATTATTTTGGTCTTGTTTTTTTATCAGGCATTTTATTTTTTATATCCTCATGCAGTGTGAAGATTAAGACGGCAAATGAGGTTATAGAGTTAAAGGGATTCCAACAGGTTAAAGGCAGGCATTGCGAGTCAACTTCCATAATGAATGCTCTTAATTACCAGGGATTGATATTGTCGGAGGCTATGATTAATGGATTGGCGGGAAGCCCTGATTTTAACTTTTTTACGGAAGGAGCATTCCCATTCATGGGTACAAGGAGCCCTGATCTGCTTCATTCATTTTTGGAGAATACAGGTTTGGTTTGTGTTGACAGATACCCGGACAACCCACAGGCTGCATATGATGAAGTTAAGGATGTACTTAAAAATGGGATTCCTGTTGTATTGCAGCTTGATATGAGGTTTCTTCCTTACAGGTGGGGCGGAAAATATGCACCAAGAAGCATGTCTTTCGGATCACATTTTGTGACTTTGATTAAGCTTGATGAAATTCATGGGTTTGCCTGGGTAACGGAAACTCATGAAAAAGGTATTTATCCGGTTGAGAAGGTTAAAATATCGGATCTTATGAAGGCAAGAGGATCAAAAGGCGGCATTAAAATTTTGCATCCAAATTATCATTATTACTATTTTATAGATCCAAAAGATCATAAGATTAATTATGGGGAATGCTTAAAGCATTCTATAAAAAAAGTTATTGATAATTATAAAAAAAATAACGGGACTTTAAGCAATATTAAAAACCTGCCCGGACAAATTAATAATATTGAGAATATTATAAAAACCAAATATATCTTACAGCCTCTTTTTCATACATTTTACGGGTGGATAGAAATATTCGGTACAGGGGGCAGTGCTTTCAGGAATTTTTACCGTGATTATCTTTATGAAACTGCCGGCATTTTAAATAATAAAGATGTTAAAGAAGCAGGCTTATATGCAGACAATGCATGCAGAGAATGGTGCAGGCTTGCATATGATTTTAAAGAGATATCAGATGTTATTAAAACACATTATAATGATAAAAAAAGAAGGGATTATATGTATAGTGAGGCAGGTAAGCAGGTAGAAAAGGTATATGAAGCGGAAGTGAAATTCATTAATAAACTTGAAGAGTTGTATAAGAAAATTAAATAAATTGATGCAGTTTTAATTATTTTTCCGTTAAATATAGTGCTTGACAATATTATTAAATTAATAAAAGCAACCGCTGATAAACGCAGATTAACGCAGGGGAATTAGGATTTAATAATAATTCCCTTGCATTCTTCATTGAAGTGAATTAAAATTTATAGCTCATTGAAAATATTTTCATGTTTTATTATAATTTTGATAAGATAAATTGATTAATTGAAACACCTTCTTCAGCAAATTTAATTACCGGTTCTCCATGGATTTCAGGAGGAACTCTTAATGTTAAATTTCCTTTAAATTTTTTTAATCCGAGAGGTTCAGGGATTGGCTCATTTAGCCAATTTATAGTCTCTTCAACAACTATCTCTATTTCATGCAAAGCTTTCTCTGCTGTTTCTCCATGAGCAATAAGAGATGGGAATTCTAAGCATTTAGCTATATGTATTTTATCTTCTTCTGACCATTCGATTCTATATGTATATTTTTCAATTAATTTATTCATCTTTTTCCTCCAATTTATTTAATATTTTTAAAAATATAATATCAAAACATGAAGTTTATAATGTTAATTATAAAGAAAACGGAATAGTTATGATGAGTCAGCATGATTATGAAGAATTAATAGAAACAATAGAATTCCTCTCAGAATCGCATTTTAGCGATAAATTAAAAAAAGCTGAAAAAGAATTAAAAAATAATGAAACATATAACTTTGATGAAGTATTTAATTAATGTATGAAATTATATTTACCAAACAGGCTAAAAAAGATATTAATAAATTGTCCGGAAAAAATAAGGAAAAATTGAAAAATATAATTTTAAATATAATTAAAATTAATCCATATGATGGTAAAAGATTAATCGGTGATTTGAAGGGATATTTTTCATTAAGATTAAATATAAAAGATAGGAAAGTTTATAAAATTGATGATGATAAAAAAATTGTATATATAATGATGTGTAAAACACATTATTAAGAATAAAAACGACTATATATCGGATTTTTTATTGATAAAAATATTTGTTTTTATCAGGGAAAAACATTTCTTTTATCGGATTTATTTTAAAGAATAATAATAAATAGAAGAAAGCGAATAAAAGACCAAATAAGTGTGTTATATGTGCTATACCGTCCATTGTCCCTGTTATTTCCATAATTATTTCTATTGCTGCATATAATAATACAACCCATTTTACTTTTAGCGGGATAACAAAAAATAATAGTAATGTTGCCTCAGGATAATATCCGCCGAATGCAAGCAGTATTCCAAACACTGCACCGGATGCTCCCAATATTGAAACAGGCTGTTTTATTATGAACATAAAAAATACTACGGTTGCAATATTTGCTAATATACCGGTGGTTAAATAAAAAGATAAAAATTTTATTTTACCCCATCTTTGCTCCAACGGTTTTCCAAAGATATATAATGCGTACATATTAAAAAATAAATGCATTAATCCGCCATGAGTAAATATAGAGGTAATTATTTGCCAAACAGCACCATTATTTATAGTATATTGATATGGTTTCCCAATATGCAGAGCAGAATAAAGTAAAAAAGTGTTTATTATATTTGTATTTCTTGTTAAATAATAAGTCAACCATGGTAAGAATAATAATACATTTACAATTATTATTCCTTCTACTACCCCGAGAGTAAATTGCGGTTTTGGATTAACCACCCTGTATTGTCTGTTTTCGTACATATTATTCTCACCAATTAATTTATATACTATTAATAAAATATACAATCAGATAAATAAAAGCAAGCTATAAATTGTCATTTTGATAGATTTATTACAATTTCTTTAAATTAATATAAATAATTGATATTATCATATTGCATTATATATAAAAATTATTTATAAATAAGTAATTTGATATTAAAAAGGGAAAAAAATGAACATTGCGATAGTCGGCTACGGCAGGATGGGCAAACAGATTGAAAAAATACTGATAGAAAAAAATATTAATATTGGTTCTGTTGTTGATAAATTTAATCCTGATGCAAAATTTAAAGAAGTTAATGACGATTCTTTAAAGGGCATTGATGTTGCTATTGATTTTTCGACTGCAGATTGTTTGATGAATAATATAGATTTTTATGTAAAGAATAATATTTCCTGTGTTATCGGTACAACAGGCTGGTATGATAAGATTGAAGAAGTTAAGAATAAAATCGGTAATAAGATAGGATTTATCTGGTCAGGTAATTTTTCAATCGGTGTACATATTTTTTTCAGGATAGTTAGAGAGGGCGCTAAAATTTTTAATAATTTTGAAGATTATGATGCAATGCTTTATGAGATTCATCACAATCAGAAAGTTGACAGTCCTTCAGGTACGGCAAAGATGATAGGTGATATCTTGTTGCAGGAGATTAAACGAAAAAAGGACGGCGTTGAGGAAAAACTGGACAGAAAGATAGCTGAGAATGAAATACATATTGCATCGGTACGCGGCGGGTATGTACCGGGAACCCATGTTGTTATGTTTGATTCCCCTGTAGACAGTATTGAGTTAAAACATACAGCCAGGAATAGAGAAGGAATGGCAAGAGGTGCTGTAATTGCCTGCCAATGGATTAAGGATAAAAAAGGTTTTTTTAATATCGATGATCTTATGAATACCGTATTATGATTATATTAATTGTTAAAGTAAAATATTAGGAGGAAAATTGATGCTTAAAGGTGTTTATACGGCTATAGTAACGCCTTTTAAAAAGGATGGTTCACTCGATGAAGATGCATTAAGAAGGCTTGTAGATATACAGGTGCAGGCAGGTGTATCAGGAATAGTACCCTGTGGGACAACCGGTGAGTCCCCTACATTGACTCATGAGGAGCATGATAGGGTTATAAAAATTACCTGCGAGCAGGCAAAAGGCACTTTAGATATAATTGCCGGTACCGGATCTAACTCAACTGAAGAAGCAATAAGAATGACTAAGAATGCTAAAGAAGCAGGTGCAAATTATTCATTACAGGTTGTTCCGTATTATAATAAACCCACTCAAAGAGGTTTATATGAGCATTTTAGTAAGATTGCAGAGGTTGCTGATATCCCTATAATTATTTATAATATTCAGGGAAGGACAGGTGTAAACCTTGATACAGCAACATTGACTGAGCTTGCAAATATAGACAGCATAGTAGGTGTAAAGGAAGCAAGCGGATCTATACAGCAAATGATGGATGTAATTAAGGCGGTGCCTAGAGATTTTAGTGTGTTATCCGGGGATGATAATCTTACAATGCCCTTGATGGCAATGGGAGGTCATGGGGTTATTTCTGTTGCATCCAATATTATTCCGGAGAAAATGGTTGAATTTGTAGAGTTTGGCTTAATGGAAGACTATGTATCTATGCGTAAGATGTACTATAAATTGCATGATTTATTTAAAAAACTTTTTATAGAGACAAACCCGATACCGATTAAGAAGCTTCTTTCAATGAAAGGACTAATAGAATCGGTTTACAGACTGCCTTTATGCGAGCCTTCGGAAGATTCTGTAAGAATATTGAGAGAATTAGCTGATAAGTACGGATTAGTATAAATATAAATGGATAGAGAGATAACTGTTAGCTTATTAAACGGCGATAATAAAAATATTAGGATTAATACAGGCACTCTTGTAAGTGATCTTTTATCATATATAAAGAAAGATAGTGATGAATATATTGCCTGCCGTGTAAATAATGAGATTGCATCATTGTCATTTCCGTTAAAGGTAAACAGCTCATTAGAATTTATTACTATAAAAGATTACCATGGTATGGAAGTTTACAGGAGGAGCCTTTCTTTTTTACTTGAAAAAATTGTAGTGAAGATATTTCCTGAAAGAAGGCTTGTTATAGGGCATTCTCTTGGACCGGGATATTATTTTGATCTTGAAGGCGCTTCATTAACAAAGGAAGATGTTAAGTATATTGAAGATGAGATGAAAAAAGAGGTGGTTGAAGATAAGCCTGTTACAAGAGAAACAATCAGTTATACTGATGCCCTGGAATATTTTAAAAACACAAAACGGGAAGACAAGTATAAATTGATATCCGCATTAAATGTTTCCAGGCTCTCAATTTACAGATGCGATGATTTTTTTGAAGTATTTGATATGCCGCTTGTCAGTCATACGGGTGTTTTAAAGACATTTAAATTGATTTACTATCCGCCGGGATTTATCCTGCAATTTCCGAGAAAGTCAGATCCTTATGAACCTGCAAAGTTTACCGAACAGAGGAGAATTTTTGAGGTCTATCAGGAAAACAAAAAACTGGGCAGGATATTAAATGCCGATAATGTCGGATCATTAAATCAGATTATTTTAAACAATCAAATATCAAGTTTTATACAGGTTGCTGAAGTATTGCATGCAAAAAAGATAATCGAACTTTCAGGTGAAGTTTATAAAAAAAAAGATTTAATAAGGTTGATTTGTATAGCAGGTCCTTCTTCATCGGGTAAAACAACATTCTCAAAAAGATTTGCAATCCAGCTTAGAGCACTCGGTTTAAATCCCGTAACGATATCTGTTGATAATTATTTTGTAGAAAGAGAAAAAACTCCTTTAAATAAAGACGGCAAGCCTGATTATGAATCAATAGAAGCATTGAATTTAGAATTATTTAATAAACATATAAATATGCTTTTAGAAGGAAAAGAAATAACTCTTCCTGTTTATGATTTTATTACCGGAAAGTCATCATTGAGCGATGAAAAAATGATTATTGATAATGATGACATCATTATAATTGAAGGCATCCATTGTTTAAATGACAGGTTAACTTATCTTGTACCAAAAGAAAAAAAGTTTAAAATATATGTATCAGTACTTACCCAGATGAATATCGATGATAACAACAGGATTCCCACAACCGATAACAGGATTATCAGGAGAATGGTTAGAGATTACAGGTACAGGGGGCATAGTGCATTAAGGACATTGCAGATGTGGCCCTATGTTAGAGAAGGAGAAGAAAAGTACATCTTCCCGTATCAAAATGATGCAGACGGTTATTTTAACTCTGCCCTTGATTATGAGCTTTCATTATTAAGACATTATGCAGAGCCTATTTTGATGCAGGTTAAGCCGTATGATAAGGAATATGCGAATGCTGTAAGGCTATTAAAATTTTTAAGTTATTTTTTGCCGATCCCTTCAAAGGATGTGCCTTCTACATCAATTATAAGAGAATTTGTAGGCGGATCTTCATTTCATTATTGACACGGTTTTTTTATAATTTTTTTGTATTAATAGTTTCATATGAGCAATATTTTATTAACAGGAGATTTATCTGTATTTTTTAACAATCCAGAAAATTAAAATGGGTATTTATCAATATTTGTTGAAAAAAATGCAGCCAATGCATATCAAATGGATATAAGATAATCCAAATAAAGAAATTTTAATACAATTGGGTAAACTTGTTAACTTTGGAAGAATGATTATACAGGAAGCTGAAAGCATTGAAGAGATTGAAAAAGAAATAAAAAATGATCCGTTTATTGTTAATGGTATTTTATTATATAATACACACAAATTTATACCTAATATTAATAAACCGGAATATAAATAATTGTATAGGATATAATAAATTTTTATTTTCAATTTTAATATTTTATATAGTTTTATAAATGAAAGGTTAGAAATTTATTAATTTAATAAAACTTGTTTTTTATTACAGTATTATATATATTATGATAAGGCTTTTAATTTTTAGGAGTAATTTTTTTATGAATAAATACAAAATCAGCGGTATGTTTTTATTTGTTATTATTCTTATTTCTTGTTTTCAGCCGCCCTTGCATAAAGCAGCAGAAAAAGGAGATCTAAATAAAATTGAAGAATTATTACAAAGCGGGATACCTATTGATTTAAGGAACAGTTCAGATAGTACTCCCCTTCATAGTGCTGCTTTTCGGTATAAACTGGATACCATTAAGTTATTAATTAATAGAGGTGCAGATATAAATGCGATAAATTATTATGGTGAAACACCATTGCATAAAGCAGTATCAAAAATTGCTAAAGATTATCAAAATGTAATAGTTTTTTTAATTAATAATGATGCCGATATAAATTTAAAAGATATAAACGGAGAGGTCCCGTTGCATAGAGCCGCAATGAATGGTCATACAGAAGGTGTAAGGCTGATTCTTGCAAAGGGCGGCTATATTGATCCGGTTGATAATAAAGGAGTAACACCATTAATGAATGCAGCAACATGGGGTTATACTGAAATTGTTAAAATACTTTTAGATAATGGAGCAGATATAAATCATATAGATAATGATGGAAATACAGCATTACATCATGCTGTTGTATGGGATAAAATTGAAGTGGCTAAGTTATTAATTAATAATAAAATAAATCTAAATATAAAGAATAGTAAAGGGCAAACTGCTTTAGATAAAGCGGAAGCCAATGATAGTAAAAATGTTAAAAAATTATTAGAATCTTATAAATAATCAGTATATCATTCTCATAAATAATAGTTCATTATCAATCTTTTATTAAAATTATTATCTGTTTGACATTATGTATATCTATAAATTATAATTTAATAAATATAATTTATATGAGGTAAGCAAATGAAAAAAAATAAGCTGATTTTATTTATTTTTATTTCTTTATTTATTGTATTAAATATCAATACTAAAGAGAATAAGCCTGTGTTAAGGGTAATAAATGATGAAGAATGTAAAAATATGAACATATTGTTTGTTCCTGCTGAAATCGTTAAGGAGCAATCATTTTTATTAAATTTTGGTAAATACAAGGACTCATATTTTATTACAGTTATTAATTTAGAAGAGCAAAATTATTCTTTTTATATTGTAAAAAAAGGAGAGATAATCTATGAATTTCCGGAAGCTTTTACATATGAGGCTTATATGGATAATATTGCAGCAGTATCTTTTCCCGATATATACAATGACGGCAATATTGATGTTGTCGTTATTATCGATTGTATGACGGGTATCGGACCTGACGGAGCAATACCTTTTCCTGTTGTAACCGTATATTTTAATGACGGTAAAGATTTTTTTAACAGAGATGAGAATATTGACATGGAATTAACCGATAAATATAATAATGGTAAAAATATAAAATCCATTAAAGATATTGTTATATATCTTAATAAGAGTAAAAAATGAAAAATTTATTTTTAAAAAAAGTATTTTTAATCACAGTATTATTTTTAATATATTTATTTAACATCAATGCAAAAGAGTTTAATTTTTATTATTCCGAAGATGACAAGTATCAGCTCGTTATAAGAGGCGATATAAAAGTATATGTCAACGGCAACTATAAAGGACTGCAGACAAAGGAAATGAAAGGTATCCTTGATGTAAGTACCTTATCAAACAACAAGGTTAAAATCGGAGGCAATGTTTATCATTACAATAAAGCAATCAGGGATAACCAAAGAATCGGGTTTGAAGTTGATAAATATGAAAAATGTAATTTTTTCCTTGATAATAAAGGATATATTACATCATCCGATAATCCTGTTTTCCCGCCGGTGCAGAATGTGCCTTTTTTCCCTGAAATAAATATAAATCCCGGTGATGTTTACCAGGGTTATGGCAAGGTCGGCATTGTCCTTTATGATACTGATAAAATCGATACAATTGAGATAAAGATAACCATAAGATATAACGGTGAAAAAATTTTAAACGGAGTTAAATATGATTATTTTGATATCTCCTATGATTACGGGAGAATACTTGAAAGCTCCGATTTAAATAAAGCAAGAGGACGTCATAATTTAGAGTTTTATTTTGATTCTCAAACCGGGAAGCCTGTATTTATGAGGGATAAGTTTTTAGAGGAATTTCAAAAAGATAACGGTGATATTATAAAAAGAGACGGATTTATCCTGTATTTTTATAAATTGATTATTCCAATGGATAAAAAAGAGGTTGTTGAGGATTTAAAGAAAGATACTGATGATGATTTTATTAAGGATCTTGACTTTAAGAAAAAAGAAGAAGGTGTTTCAATTACTATTAATAACTTAAAATTTAAACCTGATAGTACAGAATTATTGGGATCAGAAAAACCCAAGCTTGATAAATTATATGAAATGCTGTCAAAAATAGAAGACAGGAGTTTTTTAATAATCGGGCATACAGCTCTTGCAGGGACGGAGGAATCAAGGATGAAATTATCCTTAGAAAGGGCAAGATATATTGCAGAATATCTTGTAAAACGGGGAATCAGTCCGGAAAGAATATTTTATACAGGAAAAGGGGCAAAAGAACCTGTTGCTCCTAATGATACGGAAGAAAATATGAAAAAAAACAGGAGGGTTGAGATAATAATTTTAGAAGATTAATTGTAAATTAAAAGTAATACTATACAAATTGAAAAAAATTTTATATTATATTATTATGATTTATGTATTGATATGGATACATAGACATAAAATAAATTTTTTACGGAGGTTTTATAATTTTCTTTATATAACTACAATTAGGAGGATAGTAGATGTACTTGATAGTTGGGCTTATATGCCTTTTGTGTATCCTCCTAGGCGGCGCTGTTGGATTCTTTATTAGAATCATTTTTGCCAAAAATAAACTTGATTCGGCTGAAAATAAAGCAGAACAAATATTAAAAGAGGCAAAACTTGAAGCTGAATCACAAAAAAAAGAGCTTTTATTAGAAGCAAAAAATTTTTTGATTCAGGAAAGAAATAATTTTGAAAAACAAACAAAAGAAAGAAGAATAGAGTTACAAAAATTTGAAAGACGTATTATTCAGAAAGAAGAACAATATGAAAGACGTCTTGAGGAGGCAGAAAAGAAAGAAAAATTATTAAACGGGAAAGAAAAATCTTTAAAAGATGAACAGGATAATGTTCAAAAATTAAAGGATAAATGGCAGTCAGAATTAGAAAAAATATCCGGTCTTACACGAGAAGAAGCAAAACAGATATTAAAAAAAGAGTTGGAAGAGCAAGCTAAACAGGAAGCTCAAATTTATTTAAATAAGATAGAAGAGGAAGCAAAACGAACTGCCAATAAAAAATCCCGTGAAATACTTGTAACTACTATTCAGCGTATGGCTTCTGAGGTTACATCAGAAGTTACAACAACAAGTGTTTCATTGCCTAATGATGAGATGAAGGGCAGGATTATAGGAAGGGAAGGTAGAAATATCCGGACCCTTGAGACACTTATTGGTGTTGATATAATTATTGATGATACACCGGAAGCCGTTGTTATTTCAAGTTTTGATCCAGTAAGAAGAGAGATTGCAAAAACTGCTCTAAGCAGATTGGTTGCGGATGGAAGAATTCATCCTGCAAGGATCGAAGAGGTAATTAGCAGAGTAGTTAATGAATTTAATGAAACTATTTATGATGAAGGAGAGAAAGCAGTATTAAGCCTTGGGATTGTTGGTATCCCGGCTGAAGGTATTGTTAATATTGGAAAGTTGTTTTTTAGGACAAGTTATGGTCAAAATGTATTAGATCATTCTATTGAAGTAGCTAAGATTGCCGGTACACTTGCCGCCGAATTGGATGCGGATGTTGTATTGGCAAAGAGAGCGGGTTTATTGCATGATCTTGGGAAAGGTGCCGCTTTGGATGGAGATAGTAGTCATACAGAGGCGGGTTATGAATTAGCAAAAAAAATGGGTGAACCTGAAGGTGTTTTAAATGCAATTCAGAGTCATCATGGAGACGTTGAGCCAAATTGTTTGGAATCAATAATAGTACAAATAGCAGATGCTATAAGCGCCAGTAGACCTGGTGCAAGAAGAGAGAGTCTCGAAAGTTATATTAAGAGACTGGAAAATCTAGAGCTTATAGCAGAGTCATATGAAGGTGTAGAAAAAGCCTTTGCAATCCAGGCAGGCAGGGAAGTAAGAGTAATATTAAATAATGTTACTACTTCTGATGAAGATGCAGGGAATATTGCAAGAGATGTGGCAAAAAGGATAGAATCAGAGTTGAGATATCCTGGAAAAATAAAGGTTACTGTTATAAGAGAATCTAGATTTATAGAATATGCAAGGTAATAAATAATTCTATAATACTTGCACCCTGTTTTTAATTAAGCAGGGTGCAATCTTTTTTTAATCTTTAAAGATTTATAGGTATAAAATTTTGTCGGATAATAAATTAAATATTCTTATGCTCGGGGATTTAATCGGTACTCCGGGTATAAGTGAAATGATGTTAAAATTATCAAATCTTAAAAATAAAGAAAAAATAAATTTCATAATAGCAAATGGAGAAAATTCCGATAACGGATTTGGTATTACAGAAGCTAATATTAAATGCTATAAAGACAGCGGGGTTGATGTAATAACTTCAGGTAATCATATCTGGTCCAATGATAATGCGGATAGGCTTTTAAATGATTATGATTATTTATTGAGGCCTGCTAATTATCCTAATGCCTCAGGTAAAGGATGGTGGGTCGGTGAGGTAAATAATGCTGTAATAGGTGTTGTAAATTTAATAGGAAGATATCATATGATACCTGTTGACTGTCCTTTTCAGGCTTTAGAGCGTTTAATTAAAAAAGAATTGCGTAAATGTGATATTATTATTGTAGATTTTCATGCGGAATCTGTTGCTGAAAAAAAGACCCTGGCATATTATTTTGACGGGCAGATATCATTAATGGCAGGTACTCATACTCATGTGCTGACAGCGGATGAAATGATATTACCTAAGGGGACAGGTTATATTACTGATCTGGGTTTATGCGGCGGGCTGGACAGTGTTATCGGTATGGAAAAAAATGATGTAATAAAAAAACTAATCAATCAAAATGTTATACCTTTTTCTACATCTACAGAGAATACAAAATTACAGGGTGTAATTGCAAAGATTGATGTTGATTCAAGAAAAACTGTAGATATAAAAAGATTAAGTATATAAATTTATTAATAATTATATTTTTTTGATAAATGATATGAATTATATAATACAAGAAATAGAAAGATTAAATATAGAAGAAAAATTGAAGGATATTCTTTTTTTTAAAGATGCAGAAGAGTATTCTATCAAATGGGGTATGAATTATATTACATTTTCCCCCTCAAAAAGAATAAGGCCGTTATTATTATTAGAATCAAATCTTGCATTCTCAAACTCGGATGATGATGCATATATACTGGCAAGTGCAATAGAGTTAATCCATACTTATTCATTAGTGCATGATGATTTACCTTGTATGGATGATGATGACCTTAGAAGAGGTGTCAGGACTCTTCATAAGATAAAAAATGAAGCTTATGCCGTACTGGTTGGAGATGCACTTTTAACAAGAGGTTTTGGTATTCTTGCCGGATATAAAAAGAAGGATAAATTAGCTGATATTATTAAAATATTTTCCGAAAAAAGCGGGGTAGGAGGCATGGTGCAGGGGCAATATCTGGATCTTGAAGCAGAAGGTAAAAAATTTTCGATTGATGAAATAAATAATATCAATATTTTTAAAACAGGCGCTTTGTTTGAGTTGTCTTTAATGGCAGGCGCAATTAATGGAGGCGCTGCGGCGGAAGATATTGCAAACATGCAAAAACTTGGGAACATCATAGGCAGGATTTTTCAATTAAAGGATGATATTTTAGATATAATTGGGAATGAAGAGGAGATAGGTAAAAAGACAGGAAGCGATAAAAAAAATGAGAAATCATCTATTCCTCTAATTATCGGTATAAAAGAATCAAATGCACTTTTAAATCAATATAAAGAGGGCGCATTTAGATATATAGATAAAATACCTGCTAATAATGATTTTTTTTATAAATTAATCAATTTTTTATTAGAAAGAAAAAAGTGAGTAAAAAGAAATTATTGGATCTTGTCATAGAAAGATTTAATATCCACGAAAAAGAAGCGGTAGGATTAATAATGTCCGGTAATGTTTTGGTTAATGAAAAAGCTGTAACTAAAACAGGCATATACATAGATACAGGTCAAAATATAAGAATAATAAATAAAAAAAAATATGTTTCCAGGGGAGCCTATAAACTTTTATATGCTCTTGAAGATTTTAATATAAATATTAATAATTTTATCTGTACAGATATAGGAAGCTCAACAGGCGGATTTACACAGGTGCTGTTAAAAAAAGGTGCAAAAAAGGTTTATGCTGTTGACTGCGGTATAAATCAATTGGATTATACCTTAAGAAAAGATCCCAGGGTAGTTGTAATGGAAAATACTATTGCAACTGATCTTACATGCAGGGATTTTTGTGAAAAAGTAGATCTTGCTGTAATAGATGTCAGTTTTACATCTTCAATAAAAATAATTTATCATCTTATCCATATTTTAAAAATTGATAAAATAATTGTATTAATCAAGCCTCAATTTGAATATGATAGATTAAAAAATATTTTAAACCTAAACGAAAGTTTTAATGGGATTGTAAAAAATGATGAAGATTTACATAAAATTATAGATTATATTATAGAGGAAATTAAAGGAATGGGACTAAATTTGATTAAATACTCGAAAAGCAGTATTAAAGGAACAAAAGGTAATAGAGAGTATTTATTTTATATATTAAAATAAAAAATATGTAATAAATTTATTGATGAATAATCCTTAAAATTATATTATGTACAGTTTTAAAATTGTTTATTTAAGTTTGAATAAATTATGCATAGTAAGAAATTATATTTTAATATATTTATATTTTTAATACTGCTGGCTTCATGTTTTAATAATGATAATTATGAAAATCCGTATTCATTCAGCAAAAACAGCAATAAGATATTCTTAAATTTAAAAATGCAGAAGAGTAATATTGATAATATCGACAATTATATTGAATGGACAAAACAAACAGAAAAATTATTTTTAGATAATAATAAGAATATAGAATTAATACAATTTTTCGGGGAATCAATAGTCGGGGAAGAAAACATCTTCTATAAGTCATACTTATCTTTTGTTATATCAGAATACTACTGGCAAAAAGGGAGTAAAGAGGCAGCTTTGTATTATATGTTATGTGTTGACAGGGATGCTTATTCTATCCAATATGATTTTAAACCAATCGGTTATTATATTGCTAAAAGAGTAATAAGCTGTAATACTCCATATGAAATTAAGGAAAAAATGTATGATGTTTTATTGACTGAGTATAAGGATATAATAGATGTGCCGTATGTTTTATTGGAATTATCCGATTTGTATAAAGAAAATTTTGATATGAATAAAGCAGTTATTGTAATGAAAAAAATTATAAGTATTTATACCTCTGATAGTTATGAAGGAGAATCATCAATAAATATCAGTAAAATTAATAATGAGATAAATTTTTATTACAGTAAAAAAGATTGGATCTATCAGGATCTTGGTGTTTTAATTGATAATATTAAAGACGCGATAATGAAAAAAGACAAAAAACTTTTGTATAAATATGTTTCTAAGAGCAGTTTTCAGGTAAGAGTATTCCAAAAACTACACCAGCAGTCATGGTCTTTTTATGATATTAAGATTCATAAAAGGTGGAATAACAGGATAGTCTTTGCCGATCAACTGGAAGAATTTTCAAGCACAACAGAGGCATATTTAAGATCAAAAAACTGGAATTTCCCCCTTTTAAGAACATGGTATTTTTATTTTAAAAAAGTAGATTATCCTTATGAGACAGATATCCATGGAGGCTGGGAATGGGCAGGTATTTATTTCGGCAATCCCTTTTAGCAATTTTTATTTCTGATTAGATTAATTGACATTATTTATTTAAAAGCTTATAATTTTTAAAAATTGATAACTTGAGTAAATAATGAATTATTTTTTAAACATGCATAGTGTGATTGTTTTTTTTATTACAGCCCTTTTTGCTTTTATAATTTTCGGCATGATAATTAGTATTATTTTTTGGATCACTAACAAAATACCGGAAAAATATGCTAAAGTTATATTTACAGTTCTGGGTATGATTGGATTATTTTCAAGTTTTATTCTGGTTAGTAAAATTAAGGATCCTTTTTATTACGGCGGGATAAAAGAACTGTATGTTATAGATAAGGAAAATGAACCTCACATCTGTATATGGTTTATAAGGGTACATTCCAGAAAAGTAGGCGCCGTTTATGACCAGAGGCTTAAGAGTTATGACATGATAAGCGGTAAACCGTATAAGCATATAGAAATGCTTCATAGATATCATGATAGTGAGTTCAGGATGTTTTATACTTCCGGGGATAAAGGGTGGAGTTACAATAGGAAAACGGGTCTTCATTTTCTTGATTTTTATAAACCGGAAATTATTGCAGATCAACAAAGGATTCTCAAAGAAAATCCGCAGCTCGGCAGCTCCTTTAAATTATACAATAGTGATTATGTTTATAATCCGTATGAGAATGCTGTTTATATAAAGGGTGAAAACGGACAATTATTTTATTTAAACACCAGCTTAAAGGCTGTCCCTGTAAAAGAAGCTGCTTATGTAGAACCTTATAAAAAAAATGATTTTACTTATGCAAAGAATTGGTGCTTATGCGACATTGAGGATAATCTGGGCAGACATTTTCGTAATAAGGATACAAAACTTTTAAAGGAAAGCGTGATACTACTTGAACCGGAATTAATCAGAGAAATAAACAGTAAAGTTACTGGAAAAAATAAAGCCTGGATACTTCATAAGAGCGCTATTTATGGGAGATTTGATCCCTTAATTAGTTTTGTAGATGAAGCAGGTATAGAGCTAAACAGGATTAATCTTGGTGAAGTTTTCAATAATAAAAAGAAGATAAAGGTCATCGGGACATATTCATTTCCTGATAAAATATATGTTTTTATAGGTGCAGGCGAGACTTTCCGTGCTTCTGTTAAAGGATTTACTCTCAAAGCATTGGTAACGGATCCAAAATCCGGGAAGATATTGGAAGAGGTAAAGTATTTTTAGGAGGCTTAATTTTTTAAATATTGTTTGATTTCAAACAATATTGATAAATACCGGTAATATTCATTAATAATTAGCAATTTTTATCATATTTCTGAATATTCCGCTTGACATATAATTGTAAAAAAAGTTATTTATAAAATAAAGATATAAATAGTAAAAATAAAGTTTTATGGGGAATATTTAATAAGTTTAAAAGCTCCCATATTTTTTAATATAAAAAAACAGCTATTTATATTAATTATTTACAATCTTACATATTAAAGAAAATATTTTTTTACCGATTTTTATACTAAGTATAAAAATTTTCTTTGGGGTTATCAATATGAGGGGAATAAAAATAAAGGTATCTTTATTTATTTTCTTGTCATTAATCATTCTATTGTCTACAAAAAAAGAAAAATCAGAAAATAATAATCCGGTTATTTACAGGGTAATACCCGACAAGGCGTTTGTTGGAGATGAAATAACAATTTACGGTAAAAATTTCGGCAATGACAGAAATGACGGGAAAGTTTTTTTTGGTAGTGTCGGATGCCAGGATTATGATTTTGATTATATTAACTGGCAGGATGATATGATCAAGGTTAAGGTACCAACAGGTGCCGGCAGCAGTGATATAAGCATTATGATTGATGGCTATGTGATAAATGGGCCTTTTTTTGAGTCATATAGTGAAGGCAGCTTTGTTTATAGTGATCCGATGGAAACAACTATTGATTATACATTGCTTGTAAAATCTACAAACGGAACTATTAATAAATCATTATATGTCTGGGTGCCCTCATCAGTGCCAAGCGACAAGCAGAGGGATGTAAAATTAATTAAGACATCAGGCAATCATATACAACGGCAAAATGATGAACTCGATCTTTATCTTGTAAACGGACTTGTTTCAGGTAAAGAGTACACTGTTGAAAAAACATTTACATTTAATAATTATCAGCTTGAGACAAAGATTGATCCGGAAAAAGTAACAGGCGATTATGATAAAGAGTCTCAATTTTATAAATATTATACATCAAGTGCATATGCGGTAGAGTCTGATGATCCAAGGATGGTTAGTCTGGCAAACTCTATAGTAAGAGATGAGATTAATCCATATAAAAAAGCAAAACTTATCTATGACTGGATAATAGACTTTATGGAATACCAGTATCCCCCGCCTAGAAGAGACTGGCGGGCAATATCTGCTTTAAGGACTAGAAGGGGAGATTGTGCAGTTTATTCATTTTTATTTACGGCACTTTGTAGAGTAGTTGGTGTTCCTGCCAGACCTGTTGCAGGGCATGTTATATTTATGAATGATATTGTTTCATTGCATTTTTGGGCTGAGTTTTATTTACCGAAATACGGATGGATACCCGTAGATGTTAATTACGGGGATGTGCAGGTAGAAGGATTTAAACCTAAAGCGTTTTATTTCGGCAATATGGACAACAGGCACATTGCTTTTTCTAAAGGAAGAGTGCTGTTTTATCTTCCTGAAAACGGTAATACTAAAGGCAAGGATCTATCATTGCGGTTTTTACAAAAATATCATTCTTATATGCCTGAAAAACCGTCAAATGCAAATTATCAGGTAAAAAGAATAATTCGCCGTGTCAAATAAGAATATTAATATATTTATTATAATATTTTTTTTACTTTTTTCCTTTAAAATTTTCTGTGAAGCACCCTCAATTGATGAACTGGATCCCGTGAGTCCTTATATCGGGACAACATTAACCATTAAAGGTAAAAATTTTGGTGATATAAATACCAGCAGTATTTTTTTTGACAAGGTAAAGTTGGATCAATATTCATTAAATATTATCGAATGGACGGATAATCAAATTAAATTGGTATTGCCTGATATTAAAGAAAGAGTATTTATTAAAATAAAAAACAATGGATTCAGTACTCATAAGCAGCTCTATACAAAAAAGATTGAAAATTTTGAGTACTTTAATCCGATTAGATATAATCTTGTTTACAGTGTAAGCTTAAAGAATATCAGGAAAAATAATAATGTTGAAGGCAGGATATACCTTTATATACCTCAACCGATTTTATCAGATATTTTAACTGAAGTTAATGTTACAGCTGTTGATCCTGTTCCCAATTATGTGCAGGATAACGGTATTCTTATTTATGTTATTGATCCGGCGGAGCAAAGTGAGTTTAATTTTACCCAAACTTTTACAATAACTACACTTTATAAAAAAATAAATTTAGATAATATTAATAAAGAGCTGGAATATGATGCATCATCCCCTTTTTATAAATATTATACAAAAACCATGGCTCCTTTTATTATACCAAATCATGCAAGGATAAAGGAGGAATTATTAAAGATAATCGGCAGAAAAGACATGCCTGTTACGGAAAAAGTAAGGCTGATAAGAAGATATGTTATAAGGAAGATGGTTCATAAGTATCCGCCTGAGGACAGGTCGCCTCTATATGCTATTGAGCATGGCGAGGGGGATTGTTTGTCAGATTGTTATTTATTTGCGACTCTTTTAAGATCAGCCGGGATACCGGTAAGATTTAGTGCAGGTTATATTTTTTATCATGAATGGATGGTTACAGGCAGACATTTTTGGCAGGATGTTTTTATCCCGGGTATCGGATGGGTTCCTGTTGATATTTCGTATAGTCATAATCCGGGTTTTTTAAAAAGACATGATTATCCATCGGATACTGATTTTTATTTTGGAGGTACAGACGGCAGGAGAATGGCTTTTTCTGAAGGAAAAACAGTTTTAATGAAACCGGATGAAGAAGGCAAACTTGTTTATAGCACATATTTAACAAGCATGCAGCTTCCTCATGTAGAGTTGTCTGATAATAATTTAAAAGTTAAGTATCAATTAAAACATAAGATGGATTTAAAAGAAGTAATAAAGCTTTATGACGACTCAAAAGACTGGTTTATAATTAATAATTATAATAAACCAGAAGAAAACTCAAACTCTGATTAATTTTTGCTTAATCTTCCGCTTTTATCATCTGTAACAGATAATTTACCATCTGAGTTTTCATATAATGTTAATGTGCCTATTGTATTATCTTTTTTTGCCTCTTTTAAATTAATTTTTGTATTCTTAATTATAGCTACAAAATCAAAAATTTTTGATAATAATATATTGTATATAAAGATGTATAATCCAGGGATTATCAGCAGGATAATTAATATATTAAAAAAAGATTTATTATTTACCTTTTTTCTTATTTCTTGGTTTATTTTATTTACTATCCTTATTTGCATTGGAATGATATTTTTTATTTTATCTGTTTTCATTGAGATAATGAACTGGTTTACTGTTAATCCTGTTATTTCATCAATAATTTTAAATTTTGATATAAAAACAACTTCTAGGTTTACCGGATTTATTTTCGGGAAAACAAGTGTATTCATAATTTCTTCTTTTAATTCGGATTCCAATAATTCATCTAATTTAAGCTGTGAAATGTATTCCGGTGTAATTGCATTTTCAAGTTTTTCATTGATATTAATACATGGAGTGTTTTCTGTAAATAAAGAATAAGAATTTTTTAGTATATTTTTTATATAATCTTCTTCCCACTTAATTATATCAGGAAAATAGTCATTCCTGAGCTTCATTTTTATAATTAATCTTTGCATGATATTTATTTTTTTTGTTTCATCTTCCGTTGCATCATTATGCTGTTTTATAATTTTTTCTACTTCCAATATTTTATTTTTAAATTCTATAACATGCAGATTATTCATTAATATTTTTAATTCATCCCAGGAGGAGTCTGTTTTATAATGATAATAACTGTTATAAAGTCTATGGAGCAGTATTATTCTTTCTATAACAGTATTGTATGATGTCTTTATTTTTTTTATATTTTCATCGGAATAATCAAATAAATAGTAATACGGATAATTATTTTCATTCATGGTATTATTTTCTATTAATAAAAAATTTTTTAAGTTAATTTTTACAGGAAAATTTTTATCCAGGTTTATTAATTTTTTTGTTTTGTCAATTACGACTGCATCACTATCAATTGTACTGATAATTTTTGTTATTGGGGTATCATTAAATATATATTTTTTTTTAAACTCATCAATTTTTATATCATTATAATTTAATAATACCATTAGAAAATATATTAAAAATATAAGATAATATAACCACCATTTATTAGGGAGTCCAAATTTATCCAAATAATCGATTGAAAATCTTTTATCTATATCTACTGCAAAATAAATATTTAAATAGGGTAAATCCAGCGGATATATGAGAATGCTGATTTGATTTTTATTATAAAGATAGCCTTGTTTTATATGATATGGTATGATTATTAATTTATTATCAATCTCTATAAATCGTTTTAAAATATGTTTTTTAAAGTAGCTTTTAAGATTTAATAGATATTTATTTTCATTAATGTTTATATAAATATAAAGATGTAATAGATAAAAAGTTAGATAAATTAAAGATATAATCGAAAAAAAACCGACAGAAAGTATTTTTATGGCATAAATAGTATTAATTTTACTTATTGTAATAATTAATATTATTGTGCAAATAAGGAAAAGGATAAAATCCATAAAATATATTAATGAAAGCCTTTTAAAGTATAATTTTATAAAATTAGCTTCATTTTTAGAAATTTTATGCAGTTTATTTATTTGAGTTTCCATATAATTCTCATAAAATATTTTATTTATATCATTAATAATAGTCTTATAAGATATAAATATCTTGCATTATTATTAAAAAAAATATTAGAATTACATAAAATATTTTTAAGAATAAATATATGTCAAAATCAAAAGAAATTTTATTTTTTGTTATTAAATTAATAGTATTTACATTATTTGCCGCACCATTTTATAATTATGAGTTGCTTTATGTAGTATTAATACCATATGCAATCCTATTTATTTTAAATCTTTCAATAATAATAATTAATCTGTCTAAAAAGAATTTTAGTAAATTTAAAGAAGTTATGTATGTATTAATTTCTCTATCGGATATTATATTTTTAATTTTATTTATAGGAGCTGTTTTCAGGGATTTTACTAGCGATAATGAAGATGCGGTCTTATTCGGCATGGTAGAAATAATACCGGCAATAGTCTTTTTTATTTTTTTAATTATTGATTTAAAATTTCTTATTAAGATTTTTAAGTATCATACAAATTAAATAAATATGCAAAAAAAATTTTTAGTTTTAAATCTTATCATCTTCTTCTTTTAATTCGTATTTGCTGCAGTAATGATTTTTATTGATTTCTACCGGATTTTTATATGCATTGCATATAACTTTATTCGATTTTATATTATTTGCTGATATTTTACTATATTTACAATTTTCACAGGATAAAACCATTTCTTTAACCATCTTTGCCTCCTTAACATTCGTAATATATGGATTTATAAAAATATTTATTCAACACAAAAAAGCTATCTTTAGATTATGTATAGTTTTGCACAAGTAAAGAGAATATATAAAACGTGTTAAAAAAGAATAAATTTTTGAAATCTAAATAGAAAATATCTTTTCCTACGGTATTATAGGTTAAAATCTTGTATATGTCAAAATTAATATAATAAAATGATGATATTTATTAAAGTATAAATTTTACAGAAATTCCTACAAATAGTTTAGATATTATAAATAATTAATATTTAGTTTTTTTTAATATATATAAAAATTATCAAAAAAAATTTGACGTAATATTTATCATGTACTAAAATTATTAATAAATCCATTAATTACTTGTTTATTATTATGCGAAATATGAAGTACGATTATCCGGATTATGTTAAAATTTTAATTGTTATTTCTTTTATATTTATAAGTTTTGGATCAGGGTTTTTTTTTCAAAACTGGGGAGGTATAGAAAGGCTTGCTCCAATTATGATAAATTTTATCAGAAATAATATTTTAGGAGACAGAATAGTTTTAGAAACAGAAAAGAAAGTTTTTTCTTTTCATGATTTTGTAAAACGAAAATTTTATAAAAGTGAAAATAATATTACTGATTTTAAACCTAAGGAAAATATCAATGAAAATGTAAAAACTCTTATAAATACTTATATTGAGGATAATACAAATTATAATGGCAAAGATTATTATGAATTAAGTAAATTATTAAATAATTATTCTCCCGATATTGAGCCGATATTTAAATATCCTGTCCAAAATGAAGGGAAATGGGGAAAATTTTTTATATCACCTGAGACTCTTAAGCCTTTATATGCTAAAACATTTTTAAGACCTGATACTGAAAGAGAGTATGCCCGTGTATATATATATAAATTTGATATGGACAGATTAAAGCTGGAGTTTATCCCCGGCTTTGATGATAGTGATGATGAATTATGTGACGGCGGTATCAATCATGAGCAGTATCAAACTGTATTATGGGGTTTTAGCGGAGGCTTTCAATATCAGCATGGCTGGTATGGCATGAAGTATAAAGGTAAGATTATACTTCCTCCTAAAATTGGGGCAGCTACATTGTTTATGTTTAAAGACGGCACATATAAGATGTCGGAATGGACAAAGGATACAAAGGATAGTGATGATATAATTGCATTCAGACAGAATGAACTTTTACTTGTAATAGACGGTAAAATTACTCCGAAGATAAACAGGTTATGGGGAGGGACGCCGGAGGATGTAGATCCGATTTATACGGTAAGAACAGGTCTTGGTTTTGATAAGAATGGTAATTTGATATTTGCATTTGGTGAGTCATTATCAGCAAAAACTTTAGCAGTGGGAATGATTAAAGCAGGAGTTGTTACCGGAATGCATCTTGATATGAATTATTATAATACTCATCTTGTCAGATTTGAAAGAACAAGTAAGGGCAGATTAAAATCATATAATGAAAATGATGTATTATGCTATTATAAGAATATGTATACTTATCCATTTAAAAGAGATTATTTTATTTTAACTTCTAAATAATTATTTTTTACTAGATCTTTTATTAATTTTAAAAATCTTTTTTCTACTTCAGTTATTCTTTTTTCTTCAATACTGACCGATCCGTAGTGTGAGACTATAGGATAAAAAGCCCATGATACTATATTGTTTTCTTTTATGAATAAATAAAGTATTATACCTTCATCCGCATAATCTTTTTGGATATCAAAAAGAAAATCTCCCAGAGAATATGCTATCATTTTTCCTTTATAAATCTCAATACCGTTTATTACATGAGGATGATGGCATATTACGGCATCTGCTCCTATATCTATTAATTTTTTATTTCTTTTTTTAATATAACTGCAAGGTTCAAAAATATATTCAAAACCTGTATGAAAATTAATAATATTTGTATATCCTTGATCTTTATATTTTTTAAAAAGTTCTGTTAACAATACTTCATCATAATATGCTATACCCGGTTTGTCCGATGTTACTTTAAATTTTTTCATTGTTGTATAACCATTTGCTTCATCAGGAGTATCACATATGGAAAAATATGCGAGTTTAATATTATCTATATTGATAAGAGCAGGTTTAAAAGCTTCGTCAATAGTTTTACCGCTTCCGGAATGCTTCATTTTATACTTATCAAGATATTTAATTGTATCAAGCAGTGAAATTTCTCCATAATCCATTGCATGATTATTGGCGCATGATACATAGTCGATTGGAGAATCATACACAACCTTAAATTCATACTCACCGGCTCTGTAAGTAAAATGTTTTTCTTCTTTGCTGCCTTTTTGCGTTATTGTACACTCAAGGTTGACACTCATTATATCGGGTGTTTTGAGAATGCTTTTTATCTCTTTAAATGTAAAATCAAAACCGTTTGTTTGTATAGAGTATATTACAAAATCCTCAATACAAAGGTCTCCGGCAAAGCCAAGTATTTTAGGTGAATTAATTTTTTTGCTGTTATGTTTTATTGTGTTTTCTATTTTTTGTTTTATTTTTTTTGATGTATTATTTATGCGGTAAATATAATATCTGTAAAAAACAACAGGCTTGCCGGTTTTATTTTTCAATAATACTCTATTATCAATAGAAAGATCTTCTGTTTCTATAAAGTAAACATTATTCTCATTATTTTTAACAAAATCAGTAAAAAAATTATTTTCCTGCTCTTCTGTAATTCTCACGAAATCTGATAATATATCAACTGCTGCATAGTACTGCTCGACAGCAAGTATATTCTTAAAATTTTTATATTTTTTTAGATTTATCTTATCGATATGTATTTTTATATAAAAAAATTTAAAAAAATTATCATACCATTTTACATCTGTTTCTATATTTCTTAAACTTACTTTTTTTAATGATGATGTCAACTGATTAATATTGATTGATATTGATTGATTTTTAATAATTATATATGATTTATTTGCTATAAAATGAGTAAAAGATATATAGATGGCAGAAAGTATTATAATTGATGCAAATATTATAAAAACATATAATCTTTTTTTTAAAATCAATAAAAAGTTCAGAAAGATTAATATAATTTTAGAATAATTCATTTGTCTATATATTAAATTATTGTTTTGATTTTTAAAATATATTTTATTAAATATTTTTATTTATAAACATAATATTTATGTTTTTTGTAATAAACAGACTATTATTTATTTCCTGTCCTTATAATTTTAGCAAACTCGGAAGGCATGCCGCTTTCTTCAATCGCTTTGGCCGTTTTTTCAACATCATATTTAACCCGGATAAATTCAACTTTTAATGTATTTGTACTGCCGTCTAAAATAATATAACAGGCTCTCGGGTCCCCATCATGAGGTTTACCGCAGCTGCCGTCATTTATAACATGCTTCCCTGTTGATAAAATTTTATGATATGGCATATGTGTATGTCCGCATATTATTACATCAGCATTAATTTTATCAAATATATGTTGTAAGGAGCTTTCAGGTCTGTCTTCAAATAGGTATTCATTGATTTTTCGCGGACTGCCATGAACAAGACGGCATCTAAATTTACCGGTAGTAATTTCGATTTTATCATGCAGGTTTCTTAGAAATTTTTTATTTTCATCAGTAACCGTTTTATTTGTCCATAAAATGGACTTTTTACCAAGTATTTTTGATTCTTCTGTTTTATATGCACAGCCACAGTCATCAGAATTATTCCCAACCCCCTGATCATAATTACCCATAACAGTCGTAATATTTTTTTCCCGGATTAATTTTATTACCTCATTTGGGAATACACTATAGCCGACAAGATCTCCCAGGCAATATATGTCCTTGATACCTTTATTTTCTATATCTTCTATTACTGTTTGAAGTGCTTCAATATTCCCATGAATGTCTGAAAAGATTGCAATATTATCCATCAGATTTATCCTAAAATATAATTTTATTTATACAATAAAACAAATTTGTTAATTTTTTATAAATTTTATTATCTCATCAGGGGTCAATACCTTGCCTGCTGATTTAACATCTTCGTCTATCACAAGGCATGGAGTCATCATCACTCCATAGTTCATGATATCTTTAATATTGGTAACCTTTTCTACCGTAGCATTAATTCCTGATTTTTCTATGGCCTTTTTTGTGTTTTCTTCAAGCTGTCTGCATTTGGGGCATCCTGCACCCAGTATTTTAAAAATCATTTTTTTCCCTCCTTAAAATTTTATATAATAATATCTAATTAATATTATTTAGAACTGCAGAGGCTGTTGAATATAAGAATCACCGCTAAGACGCCAAGGCACTAAGAAGATTTTGAAATATTTCATTGAATATTGTTGTTTTTCACTTTGTGTCTTTGTGGTAAATCTTATATTTTTAAAACAGCCTTCCAAAAATTATAATAATTCTTTCCCTTTTAAATAAATTTTTTCTATATTGCCGTCATTTATAGATGATTCTCCTTTTTTAAAACCAAGATCAGTGACTAGTAGATACTCAAAATTGTTAAAACCGTTTCTTTCCAAGAGTTTTTTTGTGCATGCGATCTGACATCCGTCTATTGCAAGGATTTTATCGGCGGATTTTGTAGTCTCAATAATCCCGCTGACATTGCCTCCGATTCCGGCAAGGCAGTACATCTTACCGATCCCGTCTTTTGTTAATTTTCTTGCTGTATTGTCGCTTAAAGCTCCTACATCCGCTGCTCCAGAGCATGCAAATATTAATTTTGTAGCTCCACTACAGCATTCATTATTTTTTTTTGGCATAAATTATTCCTCCTAAAATATTTTTTTTAAATTTAAAGCATAAAAATATTCCCATAACCCCATCCTGCAAAGGTCGACAGGATTACAACCAGCAAAACATATATGATTGTTTTTTTTAAACCGATTATGCTTCTTATAACAAGCATATTTGGCAGGGACAGAGCTGGACCTGCCAAAAGCAGTGCCAGTGCAGGTCCATTACCCATGCCGTTGCCTATTAATCCCTGTATTATCGGTATCTCTGTCAATGTCGCAAAATACATAAAAGCCCCTGAGACACTGGCAAAGAAGTTTGAGAATAATGAGTTGCCACCGACAAGCATTGAAACATATTTTTCTGGTATTATGCCCATATGCCCCGGTCTTCCTAAGAAAAAGCCTGCAATCATAACTCCGATAAACAGTAAAGGCATGATTTGTAATGTAAAGTCTTTTGTTGAGATCATCCAGCTTTTTAATTCTCCCTTTTTAAACCAGAATATAAGCATCATGATTAGTATTATCCCGAATCCGGCTGAGATAAAATATTTGTACTTATAGATCATGCTCCATACAATCATGCTTTCATCTCTTGCCCAGTTTAAAAAAATTAATATAAGCATCATCACTAAAAAATATAATGATGTCTGCCATAGAGGTCTTGTTTTTTCTTCATCAGGGATCACTATTTCCCCATTTGTGGTTTTTTCTTTTTCTTCTTTAATAAAAATAAAATGCATTATAAGACCTATGATTATTGAAAATAATACCGCTCCGATTGCCCTTGCAAGTCCGAGTTTAAATCCAAGTACTCTTGCTGTTAAAATTATTGCAAGTGCATTAATAGCAGGTCCTGAGTATAAAAAAGCTATTGCGGGGCCGAGTCCTGCGCCTCTCTGATATATTCCGGCGAATATCGGCAGCACAGTGCATGAGCAAACCGATAAAATTGTACCCGATATTGATGCAACCGAGTAAGATAAAAATTTGTTTGCTTTAGCACCGAAATATTTAATAACGGCACCCTGGCTTACAAAATTGGCAATTGCACCTGCTATAAAAAAGGCGGGTATCAAGCATAATAATACATGCTGCCTGGCATATTCCTGCAGCATATGGAATGCTTCCATTATTGCATTTATGACCCTGTTATTTGAAAACGGGATAAAAAAAACTGCAATAAAAACACCCGCAATAATTATCCATTTTTTCCATTCTTTCATTAATTTCTCCGGTTAAATTATGCAAAAAAATGCATAATAAAATGATAAAAAAATATTTATTTATTGCAGCAATTTTCATTATAAGTTACTACAATTTTTCCATTTACTCTTAAGGATAATCTGTCATTCAATCTTTCTAAATCTTTTTTTGCTGTCCCTGATATATTGCTGTCTATAATTTTAAGATTCTCAAATAATCCTTTATTAAATTTATCACTCATGTCAAGACTGAACAAGAGCAGCCGTCCGTCTCTTTCTTCATTCACCAGTCTGGCTTCTTTAAGGATTGAGAGACATCTTGATATATGATATTGTTCCTTATCAAGTATATCCATCATCTCACAAATGCATAAAGGAGTATTTGATCTTAACAGTATGTGAATTATACGAAGCCTGCATTCCTGTGCAAGTGCTTTGTATTTTTTTATTATTTCATCCATGCTTTTATTATGCATTAATTTGCATAACAAGTCAATATTTTTTTAATAAAATAAATAATAATATTAATCTTTTTTATATATTTAAAATATGGTACATATTATAAATATATAAAAAAGGGATAAGGCTATGAGATATTTCGAATTAAATGAGCCGGTTTTAACGGACGAGCTAAAAAAGTTTATTATGGAAAAAGAATCGGAAGACAAGAGTGTAGAAAAGGTTGTATTGGATATTCAAAATAATATAATCAATAATGGATTTGACGCCGTAAAAGAGTATTCAAAAAAATTTGACAACTATGATTTAAATGAAAATAATTTCAGGGTGTCTGATAAAGGAATCGATGAACTTGCAAAAAAAATAGATCCTGATTTATCAAAATCCCTGGAAATTGCCGTTAAAAGAGTAAAGTATTTTCATGAGAATGAATTGGTAAAATCTTTTGAAATAAATGATGATGATGATAACAGGATGGGGCAGAGGATTGTTCCTCTTGATGCTGCTGCTATATATATACCGGGAGGAGGGGCTTTATATCCTTCTACACTTTATATGACTGCAATACCTGCAATAATTGCAGGAGTAAAAAGGATTGTATTATTAAGTCCACCCCGTACTTTTAAAGAGTCGCCTGCTGTTGCAAGATTGATACAGTTACTTGGCATTAAAGAGGTATACAGGATAGGAGGCGCACAAAGTATTTTTGCTGCTGCTTATGGCGCCGGAATCTTGAAACCGGTTGACAAAATAGCGGGACCGGGTAATATCTTTGTAGCAAAAGCAAAGCAGATGGTTTACGGCAAGGTGGATATAGACATGATTGCCGGCCCGTCGGAGATTCTTGTAATTGCAGATACAGATAAAAATGAAGATATACCTCTAATTGCCGCGGATCTTTTAAGCCAGGCAGAGCATGGACCGGCAGGTTGGGCTGGTGTTTTTGTTATTGGTACAGATAAAGATTATCTTGATAAAATCAGGAAAGAAACTTACAGACAGGCAAATGAACTTCCCAATAAAGATATTGCTGTAAAATCACTGGATAACCGGGGGATAATAATAAAATGCAGTGATAGGATAGCGGCTGTAAAAATATCAAACTTACTGGCTCCCGAACATTTAGAATTATTCTCAGACGATCCGTATCCTCTTTTAGATATAGTAAAGAATGCAGGGAGTGTTTTTGTCGGTAAATATACACCGGAGAGTGTCGGTGATTATCTGGGAGGTCCAAATCATGTACTGCCTACTGCGGGTACGGCAAGGTTTTTTTCTCCACTGGGAGTATATGATTATCAAAAAAGATTTAGCTGGATACAATTCAGTGAAAAATCATTAAAAAAATACACCTGTGATATTGCAAATATTGCAAGATCAGAAGGATTGGAAGCACATGCCAGAAGTGCTGAGATAAGATTAAAATAATTAAAATTATAAGTTAAAACAATGGCGATAGAAAGACATATAAAAACAGATGCAATAATTTTAAAAACAAAAATTTCAGGTGAGATAAATAAAAATTTTATCTTTATCTCACCTGATATTGGTATTAATACCGCAACTGCTTTTGGAGCAGCAAAAATTAAAAGCCGGTTTTGTTCTACCGTGGAGCCTTTTGTAACAGCCGGATTATTTTTATATAAAAATCCAAACAGTTCTTTTTATAAACTTGAAGATATAAGTAATATTATATCAAATGATTTTATAAAGAATGATTTAAATTATATCTATCTAACTTCTTTTTTTGCAGAAATTTTAATTGATTCATACATTACACAGGAGGAATATAAAAGTTATTTTTATATGCTTATGTATTCTCTTGAAATATTAAAAGAAAAAAGTGATTTGAAAAATGCATTTTTATTTTTTACAAGTAAGTTTTTATTTTTAGTCGGATATAATTTTGATTTAAAAGTATGTCAAAAATGTAATAATACTTTTAATAAATATTATTTTGATTTTCATAGAGGCGGATGTTTTTGTGATATGCATGCTAATAATAAAGAATATTTGCTTTTAATGAAATCGGCATCCCTGTGGAATGAATTTTTAGAAAAAAGATATATATATTTAAAGGAATTGTCTATTAATGATGAGGATTTTAAGTCCTTATATAGGATAATCATTTATATATTAATAAATATATTTGAAAAAAAATTAAAAACAATTGAATATATAAACAGTATTTTTTGTTAAAATCTGGTTGCATAATAAAGAATATAACATTAGTATATAAAAATATAGAATAATACATAATAATTGAGGATCTTTATGTCATTAAGCAAAGAACTGGGTTTAAAGAGAGATTTTTCTACATTAGAGCATGAGGCATTGTTAAATATTTATCATACAACAGGTATGATTAAAAAAAGAGCAACTGGGTTTTTTATGGATTACGGTTTAACCGATGTGCAGTTCAATGTATTGGAGCTGTTATATTACCAGGGCGAAGATAAAGGAGGATTAACGCAGATTGAGTTAAGTAAAATGATGCTTGTTAACAGATCTAATATTACTTCTTTGATTGACAGAATGGAAAAATCAAAATTTGTAAAAAGAGACGGGATTCCGGGTGACAGAAGATATAACATTATAAAATTGACTGATTTTGGGCTAAAAAAATTTAAAGAGGTTGAAGAAAAATATATCAATGAAGTGCTTAATGTTATGAGTAAATTAAGCAAGGAAGAATTAAAAAATCTTATAAATATATGTGAGAGGATACGTTTAGGGTTCAATTAAATCAGTTTTATAATATTAATTAAAATAATAAGTAAGATATGAAAATATTAGTAATAATTGCTCAGGAAAAATTTAACAATAAAGAGTTTTTAACTGTTGTAGATACTTTGAGAAAAAAAAATATAGATTATGATGTTGCTTCAAATAAGAAATTGCGGGCATTTGGATATGTTTCTCTTTCTATAATGCCTGATTTATCTATAGATGAAATTATCGTATCAAGTTATGATTGTTTAATAATCATCGGTGGGTCAGGCAATAAAAAATATTTATGGAATAATGAAGTGCTTCATAATAAAATAAAAGAAGCTTTTTACGGTAATAAAATTTTAGGGGCTATTTGCCTTGCCCCGATTTGCTTTATATATTCCGGTATAGTAAAAGGATCCTCTATCACTGCTTATAAAACTAAAGAAACAATAAATATAATAGAAAACAGCGGTAATTTTTATGAAGATAAGGATGTATTTATTTCTAACAATATAATAACAGCCAATGGGCCTAAGGCTTCTCAAAAATTCATTGATGCAGTATTATCCGTATTAAAATAATTATTGATTTTTTTTAACCCGTTTTTTTTATTTTTATGATATTTTCTATTGTTTTTAAATTGATATAGTTTTCATAAGATGAATTTACTTTAAAATTGTAGATATTGTCTCTTATTAGATATTTGTCTTTTCTTTGTATTAATGGATAAAACTGATAATTATCTTTAAAATATTTATCCAGTTTTTCTATATTTTTTTTCTGTTTTTTAAAGTCTTTTGCATTAAGACAGTCCTGCAATATATTATTTAAATTAATTAAACTTTTATCATCATTAATACTGGAATAAAAATTATAATTTTTATTTTTTAATAATTCATAATAAGGCATTATCCCGGGATAAAAATTATGATATAAAAAAGTTATATCGTAATCCTTTTTATAAAAAATTTTTTCCATAAAAACATGGTAGGGTAAAATCTCTATATAAGAGTCAATATGTTCATTTTTAAAAATCAGTTGGATCTCTTTTGCTATATCTACTAAAAGAGCGTCTTCTTCCGGAACGACTATTTTTAAAAACATTGTGTTACCGTCTTTATATTCTTTTACACCGTCATTATTAATATCGATAAATTCATTTTTTATATTTCCGATTGTTTTGCCATTATGTATAAATATATCTTTATATTTATCAGATAATCCATTGTAAATTTGCAATGTTAAATACTTTCTGATTATTATATCCTTTAGGAATGATTTAGACTCTTTATTGAAGCAATTATATATTAGCAGGCATTTTTCTGTATCATATGAAGTGTCAATAAATTTAACCATTTTGTTGCTTTTTTTATAGTATTTATATAATTTACTGTAATCATCATCTTCAATATGAATTATATCCGTTATATCATCAAAAAAATCTAAAATAATTTTATTTTTATTATCAGTAAAACTAATAGTTATTGTATCGGAATAAGGCAGTTGTACATTATTTTCATCAAGTTTAAAATAATATGTATTTCTCTTTAAAGATATTATATTGCCATTAATATTATCTATATAAAAAGGACCTGTACCTATTATATCAGTAAAGTTGGAGAGATTCCAAAAATTAATAAAATTTTCTATATTGCCTTTTATTTGATTTACAAGTTCTTTTGTAATTATAGGAAAATTAGCTAAAGCATATTCTATATTCATGTTTGGATTTTCCGTAAAAATAGAAAAACTTAAACTTGATGTTTTTTCTATTACCATAGAATTATTTTGTATATAAAATTCCTTATAAATATCTGTATCTTTTAAGACATCATCTAAAAGTGATAATGAAGCAATAACATCTTCACTTGTTAATTTTTTGCCATTATTAAAAAAAATATTATTTTTTAAAATATAATGATGAGTAAGTCCGTCATTGCTTATATAATGATTGGTTAACAGATTTAACTGTAATGAACCGTCTTCAGGATTAATGTCGAGTAATGATGAAAAAATTGCTTTTTTTATAAATAATTCTATTTGAGAATAAGCACGAAACGGATTAAGATCATATAATGGCATACCAAATGAAAATGTAATGTTTTCTTTTGAAGCAGTTTTTAAATAATGAGAATAATTTATTTCATAAAGCTTATATGTTTTTGTTTTAATATAGTTATTTTGTATGTTTTTTTTCCCGCATGATATAAATATTAGTAAGATAAGTATAAATAAGATGGTTATTTTTGTTTTTCTCATGATTAATTATTTTCCTTTTTAATGTAATGACATCCAAGACTCTTTTTATTATGAATTGCCGAGTTAACGATTATTTGTGAGCTTACAATAGCATTTCTTAATTCAATTATACTTTTATTAAGTTTAGCTTCTTTATAAAATTTAAATATCCTGTGTGCTAAATAACTTAAATCTGCTTGTGCTCTTTCCAGACCTTTTTCTGTCCTGATAATACCTGCATAGTTCCACATTGTTGATTTTATTACCTGCCAATCCTGGTTAATAAGGATCGGATCAAACTCTTCAATATATTTTGGATTATACCAGTCAGGGATATGGGTAAATCGCTTTTTTTCAATTAATTCCTTTCTGCATTTTATTTTGTCAATTATATCTTCTGCACATTTTTTGCCCCATAGCAGTCCTTCCAAAAGCGACACTGATGCGAGTCTGTTTGCTCCATGAAGTCCGGTACAGCTTACTTCTCCGATTGCATAAAGATTGTCAATTGTTGTATTACCGAATATATTTACTTTAATGCCTCCGCAAAAATAATGGCTTGCCGGAACGATTGGAATAGGTTCTCTTGTAATATCTATACCGCCTTTAAGACATGTTTCATATATTCTTGAAAATCTTTCCTTAATCGGTTTTTTCCCTTTATAATAGTTTGACAAGTCCAAAAGCAGGTATTCTACACCGGCTTTATACATTTCTTCATAAATTGCTCTTGATACTGTATCTCTAGGGGCTAATTCTTTTTGAGGGTGATATTTTTTCATAAAAAAATTACCCTTGTGATCCATTAGTCTTGCGCCTTCACCTCTTAAAGATTCGGAAATTAGGAATCTTTTTATATCTTTATGAAACAAGCTGGTTGGATGAAACTGGATAAATTCTGCATTAATAATATCAGTGCCAGCCCTGTAAGCCATACTCATTCCGTCACCTGTTGAACATGAAGGATTTGTTGTATATTGATAGAGGTTACCGATTCCTCCGGTAGCAAGTATTACTTTATGACTGAAAAATGTATGCACTGTTTCTTTTATGTTATCCAGTACATAAACACCCATTACTGCTCTTTTTTTATATAATTCCTGATTGTCTTTAGAATGATGATTATTTGTTATAAGGTCTATTGCTGTGTGTGATTTATAAATAGGCAGATCGATTTTTTTTGCATAGTTTATAAGACTTTCTTCAATCTTATCTCCCGTATGGTCATGATAGTGAAGGATCCTGTTTATTGAATGAGCCGCTTCTTCCGTATAATGATAATTGCCGTCTTTGTCTTTACTAAATTCCGTTTTTATTTTATCTATTAAAAAATCAAAAACTAAATCCGGTGCTTCGAGTGAAAAAACCTCGACTGCTTTTTTATTATTATAATTATCACCTGCATTATAAATATCATTTGCAAGACTGTCAGGGCGGTCTCCATCTCTTTTAGCAACGATACCTCCTTGAGCATGATTTGTATTAGATTCATTAATTTGTTCATTTTTAGTAATTGCTATAACATTTAATCCGGCTTCTTTTAAAAAAATTGCCGCGGTTAATCCGGATATCCCGGTGCCGATTACTATAACATCAAAGTATTTTCTCAAAATAGATTGCCTTTTTATTTTTAGGATTTAATTTTAATTAATATGATAAAAAATATGAAAAAAAGCAAGCATAAGTTTTATGCTTTAAACAAATTTTAAATTAATCAGTATAATTTTTTTATATTTTTATTATAGCTGTAGTATATAGAAGATACCATGATACTCAATGACACTTAGAAGATTTGTTTTTATGTTGCAATAAGGCTTAATAAAATGCAGTTAAGGTAAACAATATTATAAATATTTTTAATTTTTTTATTTATAATAAAATAGAGCTATATAAAATTTAAAAAAAAGAATAGATTTTTTAAAATCATACGATTAATAATTAATAATAATATTAGGAGTTATAAAGATGGGAAATATAATGAGAAAAAAAATAAAAATAAATTTATTATTTATTTTTTTGTTATTAATGATGGGATGTACAATGGCAGGTGCAGAACTCGGATTAATCGGGACATGGGAAGGTGATTTAGAATTTAGTTATAATGGTTATGATTATAATGATGAAATTACTTATATAATAAACAGTGATGATACGGGAGAATATGAGGTTAAGACGGAAAGAAAAAAAGATGGTGTTGTAGAAACAGCTGAAGCTGATTCTGATATTAAAATACTTAAAGCTGACAGCATCAATAATACCATAACCATCGATTATGAGGACTTTGATGAAGAAGAAACTTACAGTTATATATTAAGCGGCAATAAATTGATTCTTTATATTGAACTACCGGACGGCGAAGAAGAGGAATTAGAGCTTTTTAGACAGTAAAATTTTATTATTTCTGTGATTTTTAAAATAGAAGCTTTTTTTAACAGATAACCACTAAGTCACAAAAATACAAAAACTTTTTAAATATGCTTTTAAATAATAGCACTATATTAATCTAAATTTAGATTAGTGGCTTAGTGGTAAAATCAAAGATAGATTAAATATTATAAAATAACACATCATACCTTTATTTTATGTTTTTTTTTATTTTTTTTATCAATTGCTTTCTGGATAACAATTTTTTTACCGGATTCTCTTTTTATAAATGCTTCCAGGATCATCTCAGCTTCTTTAAAAGGCACGGTTATAAAAGAATAATTGTCAAAAATGTCTATATTCTGGATTAATTGACTGCCTATCCCCGTTTTTTCTTTTATCAGATAAATTAATTTTTTTGGAGTAATATTATCTTTTTTACCTATTGTAATAAAAAGACGTGTTTTACCGCCCTGTATTATTGTATTTTTTTTGATTTGTTTAGGCTCTTTTATATCATTATAGTTATTGATATCAAGCTCATCAGAATAAAAATATTTTAACAATGCGGCAATAGCTGTTTCTTTATCCATATCTCCTAATATATCATTCAGCATGTTCTTGTAATAATCCAGGGATTCGTTATTGATGATGTTTTGTATTTCGTTTTTAATCCTGTCTTTTTTAATTGATATAATTTTTTCTATATCAGGCAATTTTTCTTTACGGATTTCTGCTTTTGCTACCTTTTTTATATATGACAGTCTTTTATATTCCTCCGGGGTTAAGAACGTAATAGCGATGCCTTCATTACCGGCACGTCCTGTCCTGCCTATCCTATGAATATAGGCTTCCGGATCCTGCGGTAATGAATAATTTATTACATGAGTGAGATTATTAACATCTATGCCTCTTGCAGCAACATCTGTAGCTACTAAAAGCATTGTTTTTTTATTTTTAAAATTATCCAGTATTCTTTCTCTATGATTTTGCGGTATGTCTCCATGAAGTCCTTCTGCACTATATCCTCTATTGTTGAGTGATTTTACGGTAGAATCAACATTTACCTTTGTCCTGCAGAAGATTATTCCGTAAAATTCTTTTTCAGTATCTATAATCCTGCACAATGCCTCAAATTTGTCACGTTCATGTACTTCAAAATAAATTTGATCAATAAGATTTGTAGTCAGCTGATCTTTTTTAGTCTTTATAAGCTCATAGTTTTTCATGAAATTTCTAGCCAGCCCCATTATCCTGTTTGGTATAGTGGCTGAGAATAACAGCATCTGTTTGTCTTTATTTGTATAACTCAATATTTTTTCTATGTCGTCGATAAATCCCATATTCAGCATTTCATCAGCTTCATCCAGTACTGCATATTTAATATTTAACAGGTTTAAGGATTTTTGTTTCAAGTGATCCATTATTCTGCCAGGGGTGCCTATTACAACATCCACACCTTTTTTTAATTCTTTAAACTGGAGATTAATAGACTGACCCCCGTATATAGGGATTATCCTTAAATTTTTACTTCCTTTTAATGAGTTTATTTCTTCGGCAACCTGTATTGCAAGCTCTCTTGTCGGTGTTAGAACAAGAGCCTGAGGATTATTGCTGTTTTCCAATAATTTTTCTACAAATATCAAACCAAATGCAGCTGTTTTACCTGTTCCAGTCTGCGCCTGTGCAATAATATCTTTGTCTGTATTTAATAATACAGGTATTGTTTTTTCCTGTATTTCTGTAGGTTCTTCAAATCCTTTAATTTGCAGAGCCTTTATTGAGGATTCTGATAATCCTAAGTTTTTAAATTTTTCCATAATTTTTCCTTTTGTGTCCTATTAACTCAATCTATGTAAATGATTTTTCTTCTTTGATAAGTCATTAATAACTGAATTATAGAAATGAATGTCTATTTATGCCCTAAAGATATAAAAATGGCAAGAATATTTTATGAAATTAATCGGAGTTATATTTATTTTTTGAAGTATTTACAATTTTATATATAAAACCTCTTAATATTTCAATAAAATTGAATGAAAATTTTAAAAATCTATCAAATATTTAATTATGAGTAACTCTCCTCATGCATTTTTTAATATTAACCGCCTTTCTCTTTGCAAGAGAGGGGCAGGTAAAATATAGCAGTTTATGAATAATAAATTAAGCACAGGGGGAGCTCCCTAAATTTAAATTTTTTAAGAATTCCTACAAAATTCAGTAAATACTTTTAAAATAATATTCTTTAGATAAATAGGAATATAAAAAGGTAGAAATAATTTTAAATTTGTTATATTTTTATAGGGAAGTAGTGGAAGCCATAGGATTTATTCAAGAAAAGGAATAAAAGAATTAATTAATGTTCAGAATGTAAAAGGAGAGGCAAAACCTTATCGGATAAAACAATTTATTAAATTAGTAAAAAAATATGATTTATTAGGAGAATAATAAAATGCTTAAATATGCAATAGAGATTTTTTATAGTCAAGAGGACAAAGGTTATATTGCAATTGCTCCGGAGTTAAAGGGTTGTTCTGCTTTTGGAGAAACAGATGAAGAAGCATTAAAAGAGATTAAAATAGCAATAGACTTATGGCTAAAAACCGCTAAAAGTGAAGGAAAAATAATTCCTAAACCAAAAGGTCAATTGATTCTATCATAAACAATTATTACTTTTTAAACAGCACCCAGATAATAGAATAATGCATTGTTTTGTATAAAAATTGAAATCATTGATCTTATTATGGTATTATTTAAATGTTTTAATTTAATTATTAATTTTCAAGGAATTAAAAATGTCACTTTATAAAATAATAAATCAAAAAGCATCTTTAATTAATGAACAACCGTTTAAATTAGAAAAAGATTTACAGAATTTCTGTGAAAATAATTTGAAAGAAATATTTGATTTAGAATTTGTCAAATCTGAATTTTGTTTAAATAATTTCAGAATTGATACCTTAGCTTATGATAGTCAAATAAAAATATTTGTTGTTATTGAGTTTAAAAAAGATAAAAGTTTTAGTGTAATAGATCAAGGATATGCATATTTATCATTGATGTTAAATAATAAAGCCGATTTTATTTTAGAATACAATGAATGTTGTGCAAATAATTTAAAAAGAAATGATGTTGATTGGTCCCAATCAAGAGTTATATTTATATCATCATCTTTTACAACTTACCAAAAAGAATCAATAAATTTTAAAGATTTACCAATTGAGCTCTGGGAAGTAAAAAAATATGATAATGATACAATTCATTTTATACAAATTAAATCAACTAATGCCGTAGAATCAATAAAAACAATCTCAAAAAGTAATAATAATATAGCAAATGTTAGTAAAGAAATTAAAATATATACAGAAGATGATCATAAGAGTTTTGCATCTGAAGAAATAAAAGAATTATATGAAAAACTAAAATTAATGATTTTTAATATTGGTGAAAATATAAATATTAAACCAACAAAGATTTATATTGGATTTATTGCTAAAACAAATTTTTCTGATATATCCTTATTGAAAGGATCTATTAAAATATGGCTCAATATATCTATTGGAGAATTAGAAGATCCAAAGAAATTAGCAAGAGATATGTCAAAAACAGGGCATCATGGAAATGGTGATTATGAAATACAAATTAGCAATGATGATAATATTGAATATATTTTAAGTTTGATAAAGCAATCATACAAAAAAAACTCATAATTAAGTAATGAGATGGAGATCATATTTGCATTTTTACTGAATATCAATATATGAAAATTTTGAGGAATTTTACTTCCTCCTCTCTTTGCAAGAGAGGGACAGGTAAAATTAAGCAGTATATGAATAATAAATTAATCATGGGGTGAGTTGTTCATGGATAAACCGGTAAAATTCTTTAAAAATAAATTTATTATAATCCTCTTGATAATGGACGGGATTACTGTTTTATTGTTATTGCTGTTCAATTTAAATAACCGTATTACAGAAGTGTTTTATTCTAAGTTTATATATGTAATATTAACTGATGTTCTCGGGAGAATAACAGATATCTTTCCTTTTTCTCTAACTGAGATTCTATATATAGTATTAATCATTGCTATAATTATTAGATTTATTTTGGCAATATACAGATTAATAAAAAAGCAAAGAAGTTTTAAGAATATTTTTTTGCATTTTTTAATCCATGTTTTTATTTTTCTATCGATTATATTTGTCTGGTTTTATAATATGTGGGGATTTAATTATTACAGGATTGGTCTTGAAGATAAAATTGAAGTTAATAAAAATGATGATAAAGATAAGAGGGATAAGCTGTTTAAGAATGTTTTATTCGCCCTTATTAAAAAAGCAAATGAATCTTATCCGGAAAAAATGGCCGGGTATAATGAAAAATATATAAATATTATTGTAAATAAAGAATTGTTTAATACAATAGTAAAATTAGAAAATAAAAGAATATATCCGGCTGAAAAGATAAAAAAAACAATAACTGGTATATTAAGGCAAACAGCAACTCTTGGAGTTATTAGTCCGTTTTTGCTGGAAAGTCATATCTCGAAGGATCTTATCAGTTCGGAGGTGCCGTTTTTATTAGCGCATGAAAAATCTCATCTTTATGGTTATGCTGATGAAACCGAGGCAAATTATATTGCTTTTTTAACATGTATTTCGTCAGATAATAAATATTTAAATTACAGCGGGTACTCTGAGGTTTTATTATATTTTTTAAGTGATTATCGTAGAAGATTTAATAATAAGGAAGAATTTGAAGCTATTTATTATACTATAAGAGAAGAAATCAGAGAGGACTACAAAAAAATTAAAGAAAGGAATAAAAAATACAGTAATAAATTTACTAAACTGCTTTATGATATTTATGATTTGTACTTAAAAGCTAACCGTGTAGAAAGAGGAATAAAAGCATATTCAATGGTTGTAAATATGATACTCAATAGCAGTATATATGACGAAGTAATAAAGTAAATTATGCATTATGCATAGAAAATGGAAAGATTATGCGTTTTGCATATTTTATTAATAAAAACAATTTTATAAAAAGCAGATCTAATTATTTATTATAACAGTAATTACATTTTTAATTAAAATCTATTAAGTTAATGGCACTTTAATTGCTTATGATAAATAGAATTAATATTATAAGTTAATACTTAATATTAAAAAAAAGGGAAGGACTAGTCTATGAAAAATTTCAAAACAATTATTGCTATTTTTATTGTTATTATTCTTATGGTTTTTTCAGGATGCTGGATGCTTGATAAAGATGATAAAGAAGGTGATAAAGATAAGGGATCAGGTACAACAACAACTACAACAACTGAAGAAGGGACAGGATCTGTAACAGTAATATATGATGGGGATGCAACCGTAACTGTTGATCCCGAAAACGGAGATCCTGTATCAGGTCAGACAACAACAGAAAATCCTTCTGTTACAATACCCGATGTACCATCCGGACCGGCAACCGTAACAATAGATCCGGACGACGGGGATCCAACAACAACTACCATACAGGTAAATCCTGATGAAACTACAACGGTTACACCTTTTGGATCTGATCAGGAAAT